>Ga0209367_1008234_pt1 | contig 14266 bp, 5 predicted proteins | sample WorMetLIZISLAND2_FD_187412 | JGI IMG/M metagenome (GOLD analysis project Ga0209367, IMG submission 187412) | Marine gutless worms symbiont microbial communities from Max Planck institute for Marine Microbiology, Germany - Olavius geniculatus... ... | reverse complement strand
GGCCAGGGGGGCGAAGCCCCCCTGAAGCTGAAACACTTTTTGCTTCTGAATGTTCAATGGAAACCGCAAATTCGCCTATTTTTCTGAAATTTGGAAACGCAAAAGACCATCAAACATTGCTGAATTTTGCAATTCTTGCTGGAAAATGGCAAAAAACGCACCTTTTCATATAAAGTCGCCTGCACAAAATTTTCATGGTCAGGCCAAAGGGGGGAGCCATCTCACCGTGGCCCCCCTAAATACGCCACTGTTCACAAGGTAGTGCCACGCAACTATCGTTATACGATCCAGCTAGAGAATTTGGTATTTGTATATTAACTTAGCGTGAACACCCCAATTTTTAGCTAAACTACTAAACAGGAACTGCTATAGGCTTTCGCGCGTCTCGTGAGCATTAGCTCAAATTTCTTGTTGTATATTGACGAGTCGAGTTTCGAGTTTGAACTCAAAACCGTGACTAGAAACCTATCCGCCATAACTCCAACCCTAACCCCCACCCTAACGCAACATCGAGTGCCGCAACTGGACAATTTTTGACCAATGATCGCCGAGTTGTGGTCTCGACGTTAGATGCATCGTCGACTTTCGAGCAGTCCCCGGAAACTGGAAACTCGAAAATCAGCTCGACAATTTTCTGTTCTTCTGAAAATACAGCTCACTAGAAGCAAACGCAAGACTGTCAAGTCTGCCTGATCAACTAGGTGAAAAATACGCATCAAAACTATCAACTGCCTCTGGTCAGAGACGAAGCGAATCTCCAGACTGCGACACGAAACGGACGGCGTTTTGGCCCAATTAGTTGCAACGGTATTCGGCAGAGAGCGCTGTGGTTATGTGCTGGCACGCAGACTGAATGGCTGACGGACAAGCAGACGGACGGATGGACGACGTAGGTGGACAGATGGCCGGCCACGCTTTGATGTGTGCTCTGTCGTCTGCGTCACATCTGCTCGCGTGCTGCACCAAGCACTACCGACTCGACTTTTCAGGCCGCGTTTCCTGCTAGTTACAAAGCCACGTCAAGGATCTGTCGATTTATCTCTCTCTAGAAACCTAAACTTCGTCTTGTCCCCATTGACCGAACACTGCGTCAGTTGTCGGCGATTTGTCTCATTGTCCGTCTTTGCTGATTAATAGTTTTTTTGGTATAAAACTCACCAAATGCGCAGCGGCCTATATTCGGCAAATTTATTGTTCTCCAGTCATGCGTCATCCGTCCGAACTGAACATTGTGAGCATTACTTGAGACTGAGATCATTTGACCGCTCGTTGAGCGTCAGTACTGATAATAGAAACTTTCTATACGTAGAATGCTTTTGAAAGGCATCGGTTAGTCATTCTATTAGTCATTTTATTACACTGTGCATTTTATTTCAATTGTTTAAAAAATGTAATAATGCGTGCTTTTGCTGTTCGACCTCGCCTCAGCTATACAGCTTTCAACAGTTCAGCTTACATAAATAGGCCTATTTTATTGCACTCGTAACAAACGTATTTTGGAACTGTGTTTAAAGGACGGTTCATAAGTTTGTGCAGATTGATTGATTGATTTGCTGCAATCATATATTTTTTCATCGCTGTTAATAAGTGAAGCTAATGTGTAATAATGGAAGGATATGAATGTGCCTGTTAAAAGCCTAACAAGGTTTATACGAGGTACAAATAGCACTATGAGTGTACTTGCAATTCCACGGCATAACTTATCCTTTGGTTCTCGTTCTTTTTGTGTCTCTGCACCGAAAATTTGGAACTCCTTAACTCCTCAAATTCGTCAGTGTCAAACCTTGGCTACCTTCAGACGTCACTTAAAGACCCACTACTTTCAGTCAGTCTTTTCTGCCACCTAGCGTCCATCATCCTATGCGCCCTGATTCTTTCTGAGACTTTGGCGCTTTATAAATCATTTACTTACTTACTTACTTACTTACTTACATGCGTGAACATGTTACTAATGGACAGGTAGTTGACGTTTAGTCATTATCAACGTGTGTCCGACAAACAATTGCCTTACAAGCTGTCGATACGGCAGATGTTCCAACCCAGTCTTGTCATACGAGAGGTAACGTTATGGTGTATTGTTATGATATGCTGAGTCTACAACCTGGTACCTACTAGTGAAACTTTGACCCTGCAACAAGCATTCGGGCAAATCTATTCTAGTCGAGATTCGTTCATACTTGTTGCGTAGCAATACGGTAAGCTAGTGGTTTTGGTGATTTGCTGCCAGCCAAGGTAACGTGAGCAAAATGCTAAGTCAACAACAACCGTATAAAACGTTCTGTCCCTGGCACGTGCGAGCTACCAGAATGTGTCGCCAGTATCGTGTACAGTACTCGGGACAACAAATAAACGAATGTGGGCAGGTGAGCAAATAGGCTACACCACAATTTCAATGACACGCGACCTTCAGGTATTTTAACGGCTTCTGCTCTAACGCGTGCCGGACAAGTAGTTAACGACGCCAGTTTGAGATACACGTGGAGATCAAGTGGGTAGACTTCAGTCATCGCCGATATTTATTTAACTCGACATCCGAATTTTATTGCCGTGCGATCTTTTTGACTGTCTCGACAGCTACGTGAACAATTAGGCTATTTCCCATTTATTTCTGCGTTGTAAGTAAGTAAATAGGTGAATTTGTGCAGCGCATTAACGCCAAAAAATCCGACAATGTCCAGAATCCTGTCCATCGCTCGATATCTCACAGTCTCATTTTTTCCTTGTGTTCTATTTAACTTTTTCCGGTATTATACTATAATTGCCATTTGTAGGCCATGCTTGATGTTTGATATAACCAGATGCGGTTTTTATAGAAAAATACCTTGAAAATCAGTATACAATTATTTCAAAACGTCGAGCCGAAGTAAATTTTACAACGTTTATTTACTCCAACGTTAACATCAGCATGTTCAGCAAACTAGTAACGATGTAGGCCGACAAAACGTGCAGTTTAAAAAAAAAATTGTTGGCGGTTTGACACAAAATTATAGCCTGCTAGAAATTGACACAGTAAGCGAGCCTCTGATCCGCCCCGAACATCGTCTGACCGTTAAGGTCTGCAGAGACGCAGGCACGCAGCGGATTCCCCGTGGTCAGCAGTTGACCAAGGTCAAGTACTGACGACTGACCACTGAGCAGTGAGCACCAACGCGCGACACGGGGTCGCAACGCGCGCGACTTGAGCCATGGGGATCGCGATTGAGCACTGTTTATCAGTCGGCAAATGACAGACTCGTGTATACGACGACAGTACGTGGTCATCGTGTGCTTAACCCCAATGTCTACGGTAGTCGCCGACCACACAATGTCAAGCCAGCAGGAGGCGCGTGACCGCACGCATCGCATGTCTGTCTGTCTGTCTGTCTGTCTGTCGGACACACACCGAGAAACCAGCTATGATTTAAATTTATTTGCTGGCGTATAAGCAAACAGGAGGCGTATGAGGATTCAACCCTGTCATTAACACGCATTACGTTATTTAAAAAAAATGGCGAAGCTGAATAACGAGGGGTTTGAGCTCTAAAAGTTTTTTTCTGCTGAAGTGTTTATATGGCGAAATTAATTTGGTTTAAACTTAGCCGCTTAGCCACTTACAGTATTTTTTCTAAACATATTATAGGTCATATACAGGACAATTATAAAGGTGCATATAAATTATAAAAGTACATGTTTACGACTATCAGCTTTCCCATTTTTGTCGGTAAATAAGGTAGACTTAACGTGTGTTTTTTTCTATATCACGAAGTGTGTTAATTTTCGATCTCAACTTTGCCAGAAGTTTGAATTTTATTGCGAAATTTATGCATTTTATTGTAATAGTTATTTGCTTCATAGTGCATTACATTATTGTCAGCATCGAACTGTATAAGACGTTGTTGCGGTGTTGCTGCAGACGACGGGAGAAGACAAAATGCTCTCTAGCGACTAGATGTGTGCCAGTTTATCAACAGTTTCTGAAGTGTAGCAACGTTGTTCCTTTTCGCACCATTTCAGAGATAACCTATTGCAAGTTTACTGCTGAGAACAGCACCTCGCGTCTATTTCAACCAAAATTTTGGGATGTTTTTTTTTACAACTCGGCCCTTACATCACCAATGCTAGAGTTCCAATGAGCGAAGACTTAAACTGGCGGACGAACAGACGGACAGACAACCCACGATAGCAATACCGCACTCTGCGCCAAGTCTGCACCGCGCACAAGAACCAAAAACTCGAGTCACAAGCCAGTGCCATGCAGCAGAGAAGTACTATCTAGCAATACGTAAAACGAAAAAAGTAATCCGGACCTAAACCAGTCCATTAGCTTGTGAGATTAAGGAAGAGATGTATCAACGATATTAACGCCAAGCTATCACGAATCACGTGACCATGGAGTGACGACCTTATTCGACGTACACGAGTTATACACACACACACTGCCTTTCAAGGTTTTTACGACTTTTCTGTCCATGCCTGCTAAATATAAGAAAGATGCACATTGCTTAAATTATTTGAAGAAACAGGCGTCCGTCTGTCCGTCCGTCCGTCACACTGCGGTATTGTGTCAAAATGACGCAAGCTAGGATCACGAGAACTTCACTGACTGCCTCAAGGATTTTAGTTTATCGTGACAGAATTTCGTGCTTGTGAGTGAAGAGTTCCATTTGAACGAGAACGTCAAAGAGGAGTAACCCCCTCTAAAAAAGACGCCATTTTGCCGCTATTGGCTGTTATAGTGTGGAAACGGTTGCAGGTAGATACAAACTTGCTGCATAACAAGCACTGGTGACGGGCTTTTTAGATTTGTCAACATCGATGACCTTGAACGACCTTGAACCCCCCAAAAAAGAAGTTGGTGAATTTTTCGCAATTTTTGGCTGCATCGCACATTTTAACAGTGAATTGCGACCAAATAACTAGAAATAGACCTAGACAACCTGCGTACGCAATTTTCAGCATAAAACCAAGATTTTAGCTGTCCAAGACCCGACCCCTTAGATTTAAGGAGGCCTACGCAGGTGTGCGTCAAAGACCGCTACCCCCTAAAAGTGGTTATTTTACCACTATTGGCTGGTGTAGCGTAAAAACGGTTGCAGATAAACACAGACATGCTGCTTATCATAACAAGCAATAGTGACAAGCTTTTTCACGGTGTCAACATCGATGACCTTCAGATTTCAAGAGTGAATTGCGACGAAATGGGTGGAGATAGACCAAGAGTCCAAGACAACCTGCAAACAGGAACTGTTATCACAGTACTGTTATATATACGCGCCGAAGGCGTATTATGTACTGTGCTGTTAAGCTGTATGATCGTTGCTCAAATTATTTGTAAACTCTGATGAAGCTCAATAATCCTTACTTTAGGCATCAACGGGATATTTAATTATTGAATTGTTGCCGAAAATAAAACTCGCTATGTAATGCCAGTTCGATAAAATTAATAAAACGAAGTATGGGGAAAAGAAAGATAGACAATATCATAGACACGGAGTTATTTTCATCAGCTTTTCAAATGCAATCCACGTCTTGACTGATTGTTTTTAGTCGACGAAATCACGCATTTTTACTTCTTTGCTCGAGCAGTGAAGTTATGCGAATTCTGAAAAATTTGATCCGTCATTGATCCTGAGTTCCGTTAGCAGATCCACAGACTACTTTGCTATTGTATTGTGTTGTGCAACAGTAAAGCTAGCCAATAATGTGACAGTATTAGACATAATATTGTTTCCCAGCTGAGCTGTTAATATATACATACAATAATGTTGTGCTAAAGTCACAAAATTTTAAGACTTTCGTTTAAAACTTTAAATGGCGAGCAGTAAATAAGGTTAACGTTTTAAAGCCCAAGTACGGTATAATAGATACCGAATAGCAATATAAAAAAACCAGCATGCGAAGTTCTTTAATCTTAGACCAATATCCAACTACACGATAAATTGTTCGAATTTTTATACAGTGTGTTCAGAAAAAAACACCCACTCACGTTTTCTTTTATGTCTCCATGGAAAATGATTATATTTTCACAAAATTTTTAGGGAATGTTAAGGAGAAAACACGTATTTCATCGATGTAAAAGTTAAATATTTTTTTAACTGGTGACGTCAAGCTGACGTCATATATCAGTGTTTGTAAATTTTGGATTTTACCGTTGAAGACATACCTATGATAAATGTTGAAACACATGAATTGATCATTGTGTTGACTAAACCCAAAAATATGCTAATCCGTCACGCAATGTTCCATTATGAACAGTTTCAGTGGTTTATCTTTTTGGCTGAGTGCAAGATCCTCAACTCTGTTGATGTTGGCAGGCGTACTGCGTCACTGCGTGGATGACCACTTGTCCGCTATCTGTCAAACGGCTTGATACTACTAATCATGTCAATTTTGTATTTAAAAGTTTTATTTCATCAATATCCAATTGTCTGTCTATTGTCCAGAAACATCCTGCACAAACTTGCGGCTTCATAACCGTTGCTGACTTGCAAACATTCTGTCAAATGTTTGTCTTCAACGGTAAAACCCATAATTTACAAAGACGAAAATATGACGTCAGCATAACGTCACCAGTAACAAAAAATATTTAACTTTTTCACCCGTGGACTACTTGTTTCCTCTTAAACATTTTCTGAAAATTTTGTGAAAATTTAAACATCTTCCACGGAGATATAAAAGAAAAAGCGAATGGGTCACGTGGGTGTTTTTTTTCTAAACACAGTTTACTATTGCTCAAATTAGCAACTCGACTATAGGCCCACCTCATTAATACACTAGCACGTTTTCATCATCAATCAAACTTTAATGCAGACTTCACACTGTCTAATGTATGAATTTAGATGTAATTTTTGTTTATAATTTAGTTTTTTGGCAGCCTCACTGTTTTGTCTAATTGCATGCAGTCTTAGTTTGCTATTTTATCAGGAAAATAAATTCATTTATTGATCTGCAATTCTACACACAGTATGAAAGTGTTCGAATTCAGTTTCTGGCATTGCCGGAGATGAACGTATAACGGATTGGCGTATAGGCTTAACTTTGTCTTTTTGTTTTGTTAACCATTAAAATGTCAGATTGTTCAAGAAGATACTTGCTGTTTTTGTTGACGCTTACATATGTTGAAAAGTGACGTTTAATATTTTTTAGTTCATGTTAACTTTCTTCGCTTTTTGCTTGCTTGCGCGTTTTCTTTTTGTACTTTAACTATACTGCCAGTGATTGAGGAATAAAGTTGGTTGCAAATTCCCGCGGATCGATCAAATCCTGATCCGCACGCCTCTGTGTCGCAATCAATCGGTCTCGAGGAAAAAACAATCAATCACAACTTTAATAAACTCACACCTCGCATCTGTCAGCGTCTGTCCGTGGTCCCAGGCAGGGCACCCTAGGATTCGCAGAAGTAATCGCAATCTAATGAAATGAACATCTTTTATTTGGCGTGAGGTAATAGCGTGGATTGACTGTCGTGCGTGTAGGCCTATCTCATTGTCTAAACAAGATTTAGTAGACCCTAGGCCTACTATACAAGTTCGTCATGACTGCAGCACTTTGACGAGGAAAAATAATGAAAAACATACAGAGAAAAACTCGCACGGGGTACCTGTCCTAAAACACGTCAGAATAAAAACATGCAAATTTTTAAACGAGCAGTAAAATATTGACAGCACACACAGACAATAATGTACCAGTAGGCCTAGAACACAAACAAAAGTACCGACAGTCTGAGCACGTAAGCTCCATCTGGAAATTATTGTAACCAATAACTTTTTTTCGGCGTACTAAAATTGCTGTATAAAATAAAGCACTTATGTAATTTCAAATTTAGAGTTTGTAACAAATACTAAAATATAGGGTATACAAACAACACTACTGCTTAAAGCAAATGAAGTTTCACGGTAAAATATTTCAGAACAAAATAATCTGCCAGCAGCCACTATTTTTTAAATTTTAAAAAAAACTCTCATTTTAGATGCCACTTTACTTATTGTCTTCTTGTCGGATTCTCGATCTGTAAGTTGGTATTTTGAGGAAACGACGGCTTATGCATAATTTTCACTATAAATTTGTCAGATGTTAGTCGTTTTAAGTTTAAATCGAACGACACCTAGTCACACTTCAGAATTGCGATGTCCATAGGTCAGTTTTAGGTTTTTGGTTCATACTTCAGAAAGCGTGCATTTTTCTAAAATTTTAAAATGCAGAAAAAGCTAACTTGAGACGGACTGAACGAGAAATGCATGATATTAACATTGCTATGGCTTGTCTTGTGTGGGGCAGAGCTGCTGAGCCGGAAGCTGGCGGCAGGTAATGATGGGAGGGAGTATAATGCCATGGGTTGGGGGCAAGAGAGCACGCGCCACGCCTACCCCGAACGACCCCCTGACCAAACCAGCATGACCGCTCGCAGCATGGTCTCTCCCTTGGATACTTTCATCCGCTCGCGGCTAAAACGAACACCTCAAGCCGCCACAATGAAACAAACCATGCGTGAAATCGTTTCTTGTCGACTGAGTTTGGCAACAAACGAACAGAACTTTAAGAGTTTTACGTTCCGATGATTCCGATGATAAAACATGAAATATAATTACAAACTATAACCTATTAGTTGAGTTTCGGTTTTGGAACGATTTTACATAGGCCCTTATAGCCTACGCCCATTAGTCGCTATTTAACCCGATTTCATTCAAATACGTGAAACAGTGGCTAGACAAGCGGACCAGTTACAATTAAGACGCTTAATCAACCTTGTCTAAACATTACAGAATTTCTGTTTGAGACGAAATTGCTAAATATGTAGATTAAGTGTGAAATAATAATACGAAACAGTGACATAGACAAATAAGACAGCAATTCAAAACAAAGAGCACCAAAAACAGATACGGGCAATTATTTCATCACAGATATCTGCGTTAAAGCGGGCATAAGGGAACCGATGGCAAAGTGAATATGGTGATGCCACCTAGCGAATAACATTGCCTTGGCGGAGGTACTTGCCGGCTATGACTGCTTTCTAGTTGTTCGATTATCTTATTGTAGCGTTTTAGTGTTTTACGATGTTTCTGACAACGTGAAGTAGGGCTAAATGACGCATAAAATTAATCTTAATTCTACGTAACCGGTAGTCAGTTCAACACTGAATAAACTGTGACTAGCGTTTCGTTAAGAAAATATCAGCAAAATAGCGCAATACAGCTGTATTTGACACGCGTAAAGCTACAAAAATAAAGGCACAAAGAACAGCAAAATCAGTCAGTTCAACACTGAATAAACTGTGACTAGCGTTTAGTTAGGAAAATGTCAGCAAAATAACACAATGCATCAGTAATATATAAGAATATTGCATAAACTTTGACTTTGCGGCTGCCTGGCCACGCTGTCTATGCTCGCTGTTGAAGGGGCTTTTTTGCTCAACTTCCGATCTGGTACCGCGTTGTCAGGTCTCGCGATTTCAGCGCCCCGATCGTCACTCGCATTTCACGGTGGACGTAGCATAAGCTATATGACGACAGTATGACGTAAAGTGGTCAGTTTGCCAACGCATCTGTCAAGAGATAATGGATAAACGTGCGGCTTCACATTACGCCCTGCTCAGTAATTTTTTAGGCCGTCAGTACGTTAGCAACGGGAAGTTATTGTTTTACTGCTGCCGTTTATTTATTTCAATTTGCGGCTACTCGAGACAACTTCAGACTTTGACGCCCAACATTTCCGAAACGGAGAAATTTCCAAAATAGGACATCCATGGTAGTTTCCCGCATTGAAAATATAGTCCGGTAAACTTTGGTCCACTAACTAAGTACGACATGTGAGTTTACACCCACGAAAATAGACTTTTTGGAAGACCATATTTCAGTGCTACCCCCTGAAATTTTACACGCGCTAGAAAATGACCGAGGCATAGCAAAACCACATCGAAGACAGGAGTCCCTGCAACAATTTTTGACAATGACAAATTAGAAATCGGCTTAAATTTCAGCATATGAAAGCCTATATCTTTGGGGCTACGGCGGAGTAACCCCAAGAAACATTGCAAATTTGGATATAATTTTTGGAAAATTGGCACCCTAAAATATATAGGGGTGTAAAAACGTTTTAAACTCCCCACGTTGACAAAAATATTTGGTGAACTTTAATCCACTAACAGAAATTTTCCTTGTCTCATTTCGACCCGCCCAAAATCAACGGCGTACGCGTTCGGGTCATATGACGTTGTTGAGAGCGAAATTTCAACCCCTTAATCGTTCCCCAATCGGACTTATGGCGACAGGCTATCTCACGTTGGCTTCTGCCCCAAATTTTTAGTACTTTTTTGTTTTTTTTTTGTTTTAGTAATATACAGAACATGCACAGCGACGCGCCCGTTGTGTTCCTACTCGAGATGGCGTGGCGTCTGTGTCGAGGATTCATCAGGGAATAATTGGCGTCTGTCTGGTAGATGTCGCTGAGCTATACGCACTGTACAGGAGACGAAGTTAGCGACATCAGATTAACGATTGACAGTGAACGGTAATTGGTTGGGTCGTGCCGTTTTATACTCGAATCAATCTTTTGACCCGCGCTAGTAGTTAATGAAAGCAGGCGCTACACTTATTCGTAGCAACAATGCAATAGAGGCCTAAAATAGAAGAGTTCTGGTTATCGGTCATGTTAATCACAAGCCAAAAAAATAATAGTTTCCCTGATGAAAATGTGCTAATTTAAACATGAACTACTCGTGAAAAAAAACAAACGAAAGTGCATTTTGCATATGCCTAGAACGTCGGATCTGTTAACTTCTTATCTCGATCACGCGTCGAACAGTAGACCTAAATCAATAAATTAAAACATTATTCGTTTACATGTAAGCTTATACCTGGTGTAAACTCTTCAAACTTACATGTGTAAATTAACTAAGATTTTGTTAAAATGTTGTACGCTTTCATCTTTCTTATTATTGTATTACCTGTACTGATTTTATATGCATTTTTCCCGAACGTTCGGTAAATATTGATTTCGCCGTATAGGTGGGCTGGGTGGAGACAGTCGTCTGGCCTACGGGTAATAGCAGATCACGATGAAGTGTCAGCTTGTGACACGTTGATATTAGCGGTCATCAGCCTAGCTCAGCCTCCCGGCATCTCAACCACCATAACGGGCTAATAACGATTATCTACATTTTAGCCCCAGGAACAAGGAACTGACAGCGTAGGGTATAAGCTGACAGCTCATGCAGAACGGTAAAAAGTTAATTTATCGTTTATCATCATTCAAGCCTATTATCAATCACTCACGGTCCGTTAGCATCGCCAAAAGTGGCCGATTTGTGGCGCAGAAACTAAACCAATACACAATACAACAGACAGTCAGCAAAACAACTTAGGCCTAGAAGCAAACAATTAATTTGAATGCATACAACCAGCGGCGAATTGCTAGAGACTATAGTGACTACTGGTCTAAAAAAGACCGGAACATAAATGTAGACGTACAATCCTGATTTCGGTGTAAAATTAAATTTTCGGATTTGATTCGAGAACACAGTAGTAAAATAGGCCTAAAGCTGGCTAGTGAATATAGCTATTAATTAGTCTGCGCCGACCTCCGGTCAATGCAAAACATCGTGAATCAAAAACTAACAAATACTAGTCTATGCCGGCCCAGTGTCGACAATTTCCGCTGCCACCCACCTTGTCTAGAAAAAAAGCAAAATTGTTTTCGTTAGAACTTCGTCACATCTCCAACAGATTTGAGATTTTTGTGGCATAAAGTTGGTCAAAATTATAAATTTACGTGATGTGCATCATTGTCTATCACCTTGGCTATCTTTGTGCTAAAATTATCAAAGTCGGTAAAAATTAGTCAACGTTATGACAAAAACAATCTTGCTAGTTTTTTGAAACACGGTGTAGTTATTGCACGACACTTTCTTATTGTGAACGCTAGTTAAAAGTCCACTTTTACTCTGCGGCTGTGCAAGATCCTATCAGGACAGTCGCATAATAAAACAAGACGCCAAAGTCGTCATAACTTCATTAAAGATCCCGCCACGTTTTCATTAAGTCGCCAACTCTCGTGTGAAACATTAATATCTAAAAGCTGGCAGATCGTGCACCCCAGTGACGTGACGTACGCCCAGCAGAACTGTTATGATGTCAAGACAAATCGCAGTAATAGCTTTCATCGATCTCGACTCCGGAATCGACGAATATCACACACTGCGTGGCGTCGCCAGATTTCAACACATCGTCCGTCACATTTGCTAAGTGCAAAGATGGTTATTTTCTCCGACGTTTTTATAACCTGCCGTCGTAGGTCACACTGTGTAACTAGAGTGTGAATATGTTTTTTTAATATTTACTGAAACGAATAAAAATAACATTATTCGGTAAATATTTTAAACCGCTGAGTTTTGGGTGGCACTTTGCTTCATTCAATTATTTAGCAGGCGTCTTTTCAAACCTAAATTAATAGCGGTGAAAAAACAAGTAATTTGAGAAAAGCTCACGTGATGCGCGATAGAAGCAGTACTGCCACTTTGGCAATCAGTGTAGGCCTACAGCAATTTAATATTAATGCACTTAAATTTGAGTACTTAAATTTGAGGCCTCCGTACGAAAGACTCCTTGAATTTAAGAGATCGAAACTTAGATGGCTAAGACGCGCTAAGACCTTAACCCTAACCCTAAGGTAGCTGCTTTCGCGCGTAAAAATGCAAACAGCACTGTTTAATTTATGTACAGTACCGATGACAAGTGCAGATTCTCCTTGACTTCTGAAGACACGCTTCATTGAACTAGTAGTAATGCTCCTAGCAAAGTATTTGGCTACCTGCCACAAAAGTATCCGAAGTAATCAAAACATTCACATTTAGGCCCATTTTAATTTTTGCATGGCTTTTTAACCAAAAATGAAGGCCATTTGCAACCGTCAGACGCGTTCTGGCTTCTAAGAGCGCACTTAATGCGTTTGCGTCCGTGGCTCGATATAATGCCCACACCCCGCTGGGAGAACATGTGTAGCATAATATGTACACGGGGCGATCGTCGCCGTAACCGGTTGACGCGACAATAATGTGTCGACAGTCGGCCCGGATATGCACAACCAGGCCTTTACGCTGTATTAAATGGGCAAGGAAAGTGAAAGGAAAATAAAATTAAAAAAAAAATAAATAAAATAAAAAGGACAGAACAAGAAAAGAAAGGAAGAGCAGCCCAGCATGGCATTCAAAAGCAAAATTTCTCGTAAACGTCTGCGTAGTCTCGGTCTCGGTCTCGGTCACTGCCTGCCGTCCAGTCCACTGATCATAATGTGTACTCAGTGGCTTCATAAATGATACATCAAGAGGCTGCAACTGACTGGCTGGAGTGTAGTGGTCGGCAGACTCAACATAACAGCACTGTAACGAGATGATTTCTTGTCAAGCTAATCACGTTCAGTTTCTGCTTGTTTGCTAAGTACCAGTCTCGATTATCTCGTATAAGCCTAAGCCTAATAGAGATAACGAGGATAATGACTCACAAATTCGGTTAGGCTTACAGGAAATGAAGACTTTGCTACGTGACTTGATTCTTGTTATCTCTTTCATCAGCAAAAAGTTAAATGAAATTTTACACACACGCACACACAACTAACATCCATTCTAAACACTACAGTAAAGTTTCGTTCGCAGAAATCTGCCTTGTCTCTACGGACGTGTCAAATGTTTAATAACGCTGCCGAATGCTAAAATTTTTCAAACGCAGTTATTGTCAACCGAAACAGCCCAACTGTCTAAATCAGATCAAGAGTGTTCCTCTTTCGTGCGAAAGCGTTTACGCAGCCGATCACGACACCGATTCACAGTTCTGTCAGTAACATTTTCATCAATGCGATGACGTCTCTTTTCATGTAACAGTCGGACTTTCAGATGATCGTCTACGCGATTAAACGTTCTCGTCAGTGCGCATAGTGACGTCGACCACTGGCGGTTTTGCGGTCTGCGGATCAAGTCGTACTAATCTAGCCAGCAAACGTTTTACAAAAGCATGGAATCACTCTTGTTTTCTCAGAAAATCTGCCACCAATTTTTAGCAACATATTTGTTACGCTTTTACAATTTTATTTTGCTTAATTGCTTTTGTTGCAGTGGAATCAACGTGGCTTAGAGTTGTTGTGTAAATTTGACATCGCAATTTAAACAAGAAATTTGAGCAAAGCTCACGAGACGCGCGAAAGCCTATAGCATTTCCAGTTCAGTAGTTATAGTTTCAAAAATCGCATATCATTTGGACTCGGCCCATCGGGACCATAGTACACTTCGGCCATAGGCGCG
>Ga0209367_1008233_pt1 | contig 14267 bp, 13 predicted proteins | sample WorMetLIZISLAND2_FD_187412 | JGI IMG/M metagenome (GOLD analysis project Ga0209367, IMG submission 187412) | Marine gutless worms symbiont microbial communities from Max Planck institute for Marine Microbiology, Germany - Olavius geniculatus... ... | reverse complement strand
ACTTTTAAAATGTCATACTAATCTAACGTCTGATTAATTAATTATAGCAATGTTATAAAATGTATAAATGTTTTTGCTGCAAGATAATAACAATTTTTCATATATTCAATGTATGATTTTTGCGGGGGTGCGTATGTTTTTTTAATAATTGTGCACTGCTCATACTAAAATAAACTGATCTCGAAAGCACCCCATCTGACGCAAAGACTTTCGATATATCTCTTACGTAAGCCGAGTTCTAACCCATATGTCCCAAAATTTGTTGCCATAGCGCAGGCCCAAAAATAAGGGAGTAGGTGCAAACAACGAGCAATTATCTTTTACGGGGGCCGAGTTATAGCCAATTTTGTCCCAAAATTCGTTGCCATGGCAACAGGGGTTGACAGGGGAAAAATTTAAATGACACCATCGGATAGCGCTGGCCCGAAAAGGGGGTAGGTGCAAACAGTGTGCAATCTTCTCTTAAGGGGGCCGAGTTATCGCCCATTTTGTCCCAAATTTCATTGCCATGGCAACGGGGGTCGATCAGGGGTAAATATAAATGACACCGTTAAATTGGCCGACCCGAAAACCATACCCTAGAACCAAAAATTACGACTTTATCTTATACATAGCCGGAGTTATGACAGTTTAAAGCGTTGTCTAATTTTCCCCATAGGCGCCATTGTAATTTTTCATATTTTTGTAAAAAAATAGGTGAAAATGTTGAATTTAAATTTTGTAACCCCCAAAAGGCACTTCCTTGCGCAAAACCGTTAAAATCAGTTCAGTCGTTTTTCCTGTAGAGGACGGCAAGAAAAAAATGGAAGGGAAGGAAAGGCACAAAAAGTCACGCAAGCGTTATATTTCACCTATTCGTGGGGAAGCCCCCCGTAAATGGATTCTCACCAAATTTTGCACATTAGGAGATATGCTGGACATAATCATTTGTGCAAATTTTGGTGTGGAAAAATTAAGGGGTTTGGGAAATACAAGGGGTCAAATTTTGGAGTTTCCCATTGAAATGGCTGGTCACCTTTACAACAGGGCTGGCGCTACCGCGCAGCCTGTGATGGTAGACTGCCATTACTTTCCACCGCGCCCAGCGCCCGCAGTTACCCGGTACCTTTCCAGCCAGACAGCATCACCGCACTTTGACCGGCACCAAATTACACTGCTTGGTGACAAAGGCACATGTTTGATTTGTGAACAACTTGCCAACAGTAGTTACTTGGCAGTGCACCAGGTGATAGTCAAATCAGCAACCTTGCGGTCACCAGTTCGGTACACTACCACTACACCACCAAGCTTCACAGTAGTAGTACAGGGTTGGCCATAAAAACATGGCACTTTACTTTAGTCCATATCTTTGCCAATTATTGATAGATTTTCACAATTTTTTCACTGGCACACTCTGCAGACAATTTGCTATAACATGATTATTACATATTCCACCACACCATAAATGCGTCTCTACACTACCGTGTGAACTATGAATAAAATATGCATACATAACGATAATAACAAACACACATTTTGACAAAAATTGAAAAAAAACACTTTAGACCAACATTGCAGTGAATAGTCTGTATGACACTAAACTGTGTGGGTCAAACACAGTCTAGTGTCATACGGATCATTCATCGCAATGTTGGTTTGAAGTGTTTTTTTCATTTACCTAAATTTTTATTACTGTTAGTTTTTGCCTACATAAATATTTCACAAAGTAGTGTAGAAACGCATGTACCATGTGGTAGGATAGATAATAATGCAAAATGTCTACAGAGTGTGCCGGTTAAAGAATTTTGCAAATCGGTCAATAATTGGCGAAGATATGGACAAAAGTAAAGTGGCACATTTTTTATGGTCCACGGTGTAGAGGTATTAGCAGCTTAAACAAGGTTCAAATGTTCAAAAGGCATAGTTTTTTTTATGGAAAACCCATCACAGAGCTACAGAGCATAACCTGCCATATGGAAACACATATGCCACCCAACACAGATGAATGCACCCCAACTCTACACCAGCCAGAAAGGTTGGTGCTTGATTTACCTACCCCAAAAGGATAAAGGGCTGAGTTGACCTTGGTGTTGGTTATATACTGAAATGGTTTACCTGTGTGCAGACAGTCACCCATCTGTGTATTAACCACTTGATAGCGACCCAACTGGGAGTCCAACCAACAACCTCGTGTTCACAAGTCCAACGTCCTAACTGCTACACTTATGGTTACCAAGCCACCTAAAAGCAGTAAAAGTAGTATTAGTAGTAGTAATAGTTGTACACTGACCGTCATTTCAATGCGTAGGCTGTCCAGTGTCAGCTGAGTGTTTTGTAGTTGTTCGCGCAGCACGTCTCGCTCCTGTCGAGCACTGTCAAGCTCCGAGGCTAGCACAGCTAGCTCCGTACCGCCAGCCTTACTTACTGCCGAACCGTCCTTCAGGCTAACTATCAGCTTCTCCTTGCTCTGTGCACACGTACAAATGCAGAATAAAATTTTCCCCAGCTGTTTACTTGGTCGTTAGCCAGACACCAGTTCACGCAGCTCACACTAGTGCTGTTTTCACAATTTCGGCCACAGTTATTCGTCGTAAACCGAACAATAGCAAACAGAGCAGGGTTTAAGTACGAAATGATACAGCACCGTCTGGAGTAATATAAACCTGTACTGTGTGCATGCTTATCTGATCAAGTAATGCGGTATCTAGTGCCTACACCTACACTACAGATATCACTAATAGTACCTACCTTAAAGAAATGGAGATACCACTACTACTACAACAAAAAACCCATGGAGGGATGGCCAGGCTGAGTTGACCATGACAGCTGTTTACATAGCAACATTGTTTACTCATCCTCTTACAATCACCCATCCAAGTACTAACTGGGCACCATTAACTCAACGGGCCTGGAAAGATGTGACTACCAGACACACTGAAGAATAATCAGCTATTTTGCCAGACAACAAAAAAGCAAATAATTTTTCAAATGAATATGTCTAGGAACACACAATAAAAAAACCAGAAAATCTCAAGATTCTCAGCATCAAATCTGATATTAATCATATACATATTAATCATATACAACAACCAAATATTTGCTATCCCACACGGTATAGTTTGAGTTTGATTTGTGATTTTTTTTTTAAAAAAACAATCACCAGTCAGGGGAGGCAAAAGGGGGAAAAGAAAAAGAAGGGTAAATATTCTGACCTGCAGTATGCGGGTAGCCTTGTCCTTGTAGTCTACAAGCTCCTGCTTAGCAGACTCCGCTTGTGATCGTACAGTCTTCAGCTGCCCACTCAACTCACCACTGCGAGCTGTACAAATATTGAACACATTGAAATTCGACAGAAATACATTGTTTTTGAACATTATGGGTGGCTACTTAAGGTGTATCTGTTCATTTAGGCTGCGGCCCACTGTAACTTTGTTGACTTAAGTGCGCCGGACATAAGTACTCGTACTCACTCACTCACTTACATGGTAGTAGCAGCAGCAGTAGTAGTGGTAGTTGTCATTGTTGTAGTAGTAGTAGTAGTACTAGTGCTACTGAAAACTAGTTTATCTTTTTCCACCATATTGGCGCAATCCACAAAAAGCAGAGTACATAACGACGTCATATATAGCTAATGCCTGATTTGGTTGACATGCCAAAGGCGTTTGTCATGTCATGACATGCTCGAATTCAAATAGAGCAACACAGATAAAGTTTCTCAAAATAAGTTTCTCCCGAACTTGGTCACTCCGCTTTATCCAAATCATCTCAACATGTCACGATGGTGTGAATCTGTGAAACTTCCCGTGACCTCCCCAGTCACAGGGATAGCCATTATTATGCAATTTGGGCTTTAACGACTAAAACAATGATGTCACCTCGCTCCCGGTTGACGGTCTTCTGGAGCGAACTGATTTCCGACATGAGACTTTGATGATCGGCTTCCAAACGGCTCTGTAAGCGAGTTGCTTCATCCTACAGGCAGACGTGCACACAAAATTTCAGCAAACTTTGTCCACATAAAGTAGAATCGTAAACAAGATGGCCACAGTTTTGGGCAAAAAAACTCAAAAAACGTACGTAATTTTCAAATTTGTTCCCTAATCAAAATTTGTTTGTTGTTATTCAAATATTATTCAAATATCTGAAATTCTAAATCTTTACTGCAATATCACTGGTTAACGAGTAGACCACACAATGTACAGCATCCCACATGCTTCTTGTATAAACCACATAATTTTATAATTAAAGCTGTTGTTACAAACCAATAAATGCTTTTTAAAATAATGTCAAACAAGTCAAAAATTTTACCAAATTCAAATACATAAATAGACAGACAAAAGCACAAATGAGTGAATGAATAAATGAATAAATAATTAAGTTACAATCGCTCGTTGGTGTTCGTCGCGTTCACGACTCAAGGTTGTTTCGAGGTCGTTTAGTTTCTCTTGAAGACTGTCCAAAGTCTGTCTTTGAATTCCACTCACTGACATCTGCTCCATCAGTGCCCTGCAATAACGCTTACACTCTCACTCTTTATTTCACGTTTGCTTTTACTCTAAAAAACCGGGTTACTTAATAGGATTAGAATGATATACCAAGGAAGCTATCCAGTACTTAATAGCCAAAATTATTGGGTCCTATTAGATAGAGGTGATAGCCACAATCATTAAGCCTCACCTGGATATCTGACGTCTCCCACGCATGGCCAGAACTCTTAGTTATACCTCACCTCCTCTCCAATCCATATCATTGCTCTCAACTACTGTCAACTGACACCAGCATCAAAATGTCTGAGCAACGTCGATATTACGTAAGGCAGTCAATCAAAATACTGCCTAGTACTCAAAACTGGCAAATATTGAACAATGTGTAATACCCTAATACCAATATAATTATAGTACAGCTAGTTAGACATTAATCAACACATGACAGTAACTCGCAATCCGTGGCTGCCACTGGATATCTTGACCACTGAGGTGACTCCACAGATGCCTTGAGAAACTCTTCTCTCACGACACATGGGACATCACACTCAGCAGCAGCAGCAGCAGAAGCAACAGCGATATCAACAACAGTGGCATTTTTCTGCCGAAGTATATCACAAAACACTCACTAACTCAGTAACCTGCAGAATGCATAGCTCCAAGGTTCATTCAGCAATATTGGTCCGATTTTTCCATCGCCAATCAAATTGAATTTGATCTCCAATTTAATGACCTATGATCAACTTGATGTTCTGAATTGATCGTCATCAACGAAGTTTCGGTTTTCCATAAGTTTTTGATCTCCAATTACATGATCCACAATTTGCTAATTCACCATCAACTGAGCCTACTTTGGCTGACAGTGACCTCGATTTGCAGTGTTATGCTAAATTACCAGCATGCATTGCGAGAGAACGCCGTAGCCACTGGCCAGTGAACGTCATCATAACAATGGTATAATTGTCTAATATCAAAAATATGTTCTATCATTCATCCATATGACAGCATCCTCAATTAGAGCATCTATCCATTTTATTTCTTCACAAAACACTACATACAGTATAAATTGATCAGTACCTGATTGATCACCATGACCGGAAGCTCATTACGCGCAACAGCAGAATACTTTTCGTGTCTTAGCCATGGCCTGGGCGTCCGTCCGTCCGTCCGTCTGTCACACTGCTGTATTGTGTCAAAATGATGCAAGCTAGGATCGTGATATACACATGGGCTGCCTCAAGGTCTCTAGTTTTTTGTGACAAAATTTCATGCCCTTGGGTGAGGGGGTTCCCCTCGAAGGAGGGCATCAAAGAAGAATACCCCCTAAAATGACGCTATTTTGCCGTTATTTACTCGTATAGTGTGAAAACGGTTGCAGATAGGTACAGACATGCTGCTTATCATAACGAGCACTGGTGACAGGCTTTTTAAATTTATCAACATCGATGACCTTGAATGACCCTGAACTGCCAAAAATTGGTTTTAGTGAATTTTTCGCAATTTTTGGATGCAGTGCACATTTCAACACTGAATTGTGACGAAATGGCTGGAGATAGACCAAGACAACCTGCATATGAAATTTTCAGCATTAAATGTAAATTTTAGCAGTCTAAGTCCCCACCCCCTATGTTCAAGGAGGCTGGTGCAGGCGGGCGTCAAAGATAACTACCCCCCCTCAAAGGTGGTTATTTTACCGCAATTATCTCATGTAGCGTGAAAACAGTTGCAGATAGACACAGATATGCTGCTTATCATAACAAGCAATAGTGACAAGCTTTTTATTGGTGTCAACGTCGATGACCTTGAATGACCTTGAACCCCCAAAATAGGGGGTTTTTAGTAATTTTTTGCGATTTCCGGCGGTGACACACATTTCAAGAGTGAATTGTGCTGAAATGGCTGGAGATGGACCTGGACAACCTGCGTATGACATTTTTAGCATAGAACGTACATTTTTCAGAATCGAAGTTTCGATATATTAAATTCAAGAAGTCTTCCATATGGAGGCCTCAAATTTAAGTACTCTTTTAAGATGCATTAATATCTTATTGCTGTAGGCCTACACTGATTGCCAGTGGCAGGACCACTGCTATCGCATGTCACGTGAGCTTTGCTCAAATTACTTGTTTTAATGCATGAACTACCGTACCGTTCTGACTGGTGAAGTAAAGTGATGTTTCTGATGCGACTAAGCAATGAACTGCAGGTCATCCATGTTTAATTGTCAATTATCTGACTTGATTGGCCAATAATCAACCATCAGCTTGACGGGAGATTTAATGGACAATCAGTTGCTAATTGGCAATGAAAAATGGCCATTGTGATGATCTCCGATCAGGTCCCAAAGTTGATTGGAGATCAAGTCAATCGGCCATCAAATGTGCATGAAAAAAACGAGAATATAGTCTTAGTTGCAAAATCTCCGACAACGTCATCAAGTCATCTAGTATTAGCAATAGCTCAGTAACATTAAAGTAGCAGCAGCCGTAGCAGCATTATTAGTAGTAGAGTGCACAGCAAGAACAACAGAAGCAGCAGAAGCACCTGCAGCAATAGGAGTAGCAGCAGTAGTAAATGTACCTATCCTGTGTAGCTCCAAGGTCTGTGAGTAGTTTAGTTTTGGTGACGAGCTCTCTGTCTGCCTCGTCAAGTCGCGTTCTCAACACGGCAATCTGAGCATCTTTGGCAGCGACGGTTTCACGTGTGTCGGCATCGCGACGACGAAGTTCACCACACGTCTGCTCCGTTTGTGTCAACTGTCGGCGCTGTGACTCCATCTGACGCTGACACTGCACCAGCTCTGAGAACAAGCAAATAAAGAACCAAATCCAAAGTGGCAACAGATTTGGAAGAAAAATTCAGGGACTTCCCAAGAACTTTCAAGTACCTTTCCACACTTATTCCTGCGACATTTCACCACATCGTGTTAATGGTTCTGGCATGATACAGAATAATTTTTACACTGTAGTCATGACAATTTTAAAAATCTGAGATGAAGAAACTTTCAAGACCATCCTCCATCAAATTTCGAAACTTTCACAACCCACTTAACTTTCAAAAAAATATTTTTGAGGACTTTCAAGTACCTGTGGCCACCTTGTAAATCATCAAACCCCCCAGGCCAAGTCTGCTGACAAGTACCATTATATTTTCAGACTCAATGGTGTTATATCAATGCAAAAAGTTATTTCTGTCCTTGAGACATATCAAATCACAAAAACTTGGTCTCCAGAATGGCAAATACAAATTTATTACAAATACACATGTACACATCTTACCTTCCTGGGTTGCCTGCAGACGCTGTGAGACGGCATGCATATCATGGGTCAAGGTCGCTACCTCATTCTGCAGGAGCCGGTTCTCTTCGCTGCCGATTGATGCCGAGATATCTGGCATTGATACATAACTTGATGCTATGTTGTTCTCAGTACCAGCTGAAGATGTAAACGTCACCGGAGCTACCATTGCTATTTCATGACCACCTGAAGTTATATGAATAAATCACATATATACAACCACAAGCAATCAGGGATCTAAAATATTTGCCAAAAATAGTACTGCCACCTGGCAAGCACAAAACACTTACTGTAATACAAAGCGCAATCAATTAATTGTAGAGAATGATGGATAAATAATGATTCAGAACACACCTGTAGAAAAATGGAAATCACCACCAGAATCGAGCCAATTCCTGAGTTCATTTCCAGATTTTTCAGATGAGCTACAGATGAAAGAACCAAGAAACACAAACCTTCCGGTGATTTTCGATTCTTCGATGAGCTGACACTTGGAGGCCGTGAGTCACTCTTGGATGCTGCTACCACTTCAGAGCTGTTGAGGAACTCGAACAATTCCTGATCTGGATCATGCGTATTCCGACTCCTGGATGTTGTAGAATTGGTGTCAGACTAAACAAACACAAAAAGTAAAGATTAACACAAAAGGGTGCGGCCGTTGAGGGGCCGCCCGCTATGGAGCCGTCCTTGCAGTTGAGTACGTGCGTGCTGTTTTGGGGCTTTCTAGGTCTGTTTGTTTCTGCGGTAGAGGGCACGAAACCGAGGTCTAGTTCAGTCAGTAGTCAGGCGAATGCGATACTTAGTCGTAACAATGTCACATTACTGGCTTTGTAAGATATTTTTCGGCGCAAATTAAAGCAACTGGTTGAGGATTTTTTTGCAAACTGCGCAATTAGAGGGGGTAGGGAAAATCTGCGACATCCAGCCGATATGGCGTTGCCAGAGTGAGACAGTGGTGCCATCTGGTGAGTACAAGTAAGACACTATAAGCTTAGGACCTACGCGTCTGGCGCCATCTGGTGAATGATTATGTTTTACTCGGCCTTCTGTGAAACTAGCCAAAAGCCATACGAATGAGATCTATGGATGATAGCCACCGTGACCTTGACCTCTTACCCCTTGACCTTGAAATTGGTCCATGGGGTGCTGGTGTCCCAGGGACCCTTCCTACCAAGTTTGGTATTCGTAGGCCTTTTCGTTTTCCTTCTAGGTGGAGGCACGGGACAGACAGACGGACAGACAGACAGACAGATGGACAGGATCAACACATGATGGGGCCTCCTTCTAGGAAGGATGGCCCCATAATAAATATACAGCAGATACAGATCTAAAAGTTTCAATAGTTAGCATTGCAAATATTTACAATTAGGTAAGTGTTAATTTTTATTATTTCAATCACAAACTACACTGTGTCTCAAAAAAACATCCCGAACATTTTTGATTGCAACTTGAAGAATAACTGTCGGATTTTAATAATTTTTGGTAGGAATATTCCTGAGACAACTGGTCATCAAATCATTATCTAGTTTCCGACTTCACCCATTGTATGTTTTTGCACTACTTAGAAAAATCAGAACCAACAAAATAGTGCATTTTTACTTAAAGTGGTATTACTACTTAATGCAAATAACGCACAAAAACACATTTTGTTTACATTTTTGACACTTTATCCAACTGTTTCATTTTTCAGCTGCCTGCAATAAAACTGATTGAAATGTTGGCCAATTGTGCAATCACAAACATGGAGATGATTTCTCCATTCATTGACAGCAGTATCGATAATGTCATGCTCCAGACCAATAAGAACCTCATCAGTTGCTTCTTGAATTCATAATCATTCCTGAACGTCATATGGTAGACATAATGTTGCACGACAGTCAAATTTTGTAATCGATTGGTTATTAAGGGCCACAGATCAAGACAGACAGAATTTATCAACGCTTTTTTGTCATTTCAACACGTATTTTGCTTGGTCTGATTTCCCCAGGTAGTGCAAATGCAGACATTGGGTGAGGTGGGAACTTAAACAGTCATTTAATAGCCAGATGTGTCAAAAATATGTGTGCCAAAAATTATCAAAATCTGATAATCATGCTTCAAGTTACTGTCAATAATGTTTCGGATGTTTTTTCGCGGTTTTTGCATATTTCAACGCAAATTTCGCTTGATTTTCTTTCCCGAGGTAGTGCAGATGCAGACATTGGGTGAGGTGAAAAACTGAAAGGCCATCTAATGGCAAGTTGTGTCAGAAATATTCACACCAAAAATTATGAGAATGTGATAATTTTTGTTCAAGTTAGAATTGAAAATGTCCGGAATGTTTTTTGAGACACAGCATAAATCAATGCCATTAACAGTCGTAAGTCAAAACACATACGTATTTCATAGATTGTAATTTTAAGTACGAAACAAACAGCCGGTCAATGTCCTCAATACAAACAGTTTGCCAGTTTTCCATTCAAGACTCAAGAATATCTGTTTACTGTTGTCCAAAGCAACAAGTCAAACAAGTTCTGTAACACAGCTAGCGCCAATGTTTCTTATCCTACGTTTTACGATACCGTACTACAAAAATCTGCTTTTAACATTGTGTTCAGTTGCATTATGTGTTCTTTTAGTGGCTGTACTTCTGCCAGACAGCTAGTGGTGCAATATGCGAGCTGCTGATCTTCCAAAGCTAGGCATGACAACCACATCTTTGCTTCTGTATTGCTGTCAGCATACTAATTGCTATGTGCCATATCTGCTTTAGAAATAATTAAATAAACAAAATAATAACTCAATGAACAAACAAGTACAAAGTACCGGTAGTCTGTGGTGAGTGAGTGAAGATGGCTGTGGTGAAGATGGACCGACATTGCTGAATGATGAGTAGGCCGATGCAGAGACAATCGCAGTGGGGCGCATCGTGGTAGTCGGCCATTCCTGTGTGTAAAAGCCACCAACCCTTGCACTGCTGGTCGGCTCAGTCGCTCTAGGTTCATCAGTGTCCTTCAGGGCTTCCCCGGCTGCCTGATCAACGCGATCCAAGAGATTTTCCACACCACCGGCGAGTGCTCCAAGCCATGACATTGTTTCACTGTGTCAATCAGATGAGCGCTACATCTGTGTTGAATGCACACACAAAAAATTATTAAAATCATCTCATTATCTTCACACAAACACCAAATACAAAGGGTTCTGTTGCAAAAATTCCCCATGCATAACACTACATTACAACATATTGCAAAAACTTTCCCTATCAAGAAGTTTAAAATAGCAAAAAAGCTTAGTGTTAGGGTTACCTTCAGGTCAGGGTTAAAATTAAGATTAAAATAAAATTAAGGTTAAAGCTATGACTAGGGTTGGGAATAAGGTTAGGTTTAAGCACAAAACTCGGGCAGGAAGTTTTCCGATATTACCATGTACGTGGGTGCAAAAAAAGTTAAAAACCCGGGAGAAGTGGGGGTAATCTTGCAGCAGAAGCAACTAAACTCATAAGCTATATAAAGCCATGAGATTGTGCATGTGGTAACTTCTAGTCATTTCACATGTAAGAAGTCTACTAGAGTCCTGGGGTTACGGGGTTACTGGAACTTTTGCACTTTCGTTCCCAGGAACTTTCGTCCACTGAAACTTTCGTTCCCTGACACTGAGGCCTATACTGTAGACGATTTTTGACGCACTTACATCCAACGTTGTGTGCTTTATAAATTTATTTAGGCCTACTTACTTACTGTAGGCATCTATGGTACCATTGTCGTCTGTCTCTTGTCCGTCCGTCTGTCTGTAACGGACGTAATGTGGATAAGTGTTGGGTCAGTAAAAGAAAACTTTTTGCAAGGATAATTGGTTCTGTGTCAATGCTCTCTGCGTAGAAATTTTGGGAATGCAGTGCAAGAAAAGCATTTTCAAATTTGGTGTTAAACAAATGGCAGCAGAAAAATGTGCGTTTTCAACGGAAAACTAGCCATATCGCCATATCTCGCCATTTCCGATAAGATGAAAATCATCGATTATCTATTACCTTGAAGGTCAGTACTGCAACAGAAACTCTATAAGCTGTAGCACATTCTCCCTAGCAGCAGCTGGGCTTTCTTGTTATTATTATATCCTGCTCAAACTCTAGCTATATACGTCTAGCGAGTGACACAAAATTGGAGCTTTTTTCATTGACATATAAGCCCTACGTAAGGTTAAAGGGTTCAGTAATTATCAATGTCAGGGAATAAAAATTCTATGCTAATTTTCCCTTTGGGAACGAAAGTTCCTGGGAATGAAGGTTCCAAGAAACAAAAGTTCCAAGGAACGAAATGAACGAAAGTTCTCTGGTACGAAAGTTCCATCAATCTATTAGGATATTTATTTGTACTTGTAGGGTAGTGAGCTGAGCGGCTTGGCCTTAAGTGCTCACATCTGCCCACATCTTGTCCAGCCTGTTCTTGAACGCATTGACAGATGGTGTATCAACGATTTCTTGCGGCAAGTCATTCCAATGTGTGACAGACCGGTGGCTGAAGGAGTATTTCTGGCAGTTCAGATGACACCTCTCGACATACAGCTTCACTGAGTGACCGCGCAGAGAGTACTGGGTTGTTGCTGGCTGGAAGAACTGACGATAGTCTACTTTCTCTTTCCTTGTCAGCATCTTGTACATCTCGATAAGATCCCCTCTCAATTATCTCCTCTCCAGTGAGTAGATATCCAGTTTTCTCAGTCTTTCAGTGTATGATAACTTCTTAATACTGGTGACTACCTTGGTTGCTCTCCTGTGAACTGATTCTAGACACAGAATATCCTTAACCAAATATGGTGACCAAACCTGTATACAGTATTCTAGGTGTGGTCTAACATAGTAGTTGTATAACAACTTGAAGTCTTCCTCGTCAATCCTCTTGAATGTTCTGTTGATTAATCCCAGGATGGACATAGCTTTTTGGCTGATACTGAGCGCTGTTGAGATGGTTTGAGGTCGCTGGTGACTATTATTCTAAGATCTTTTTCTTCGTGAGTCACTTCCAGTAAATTCCTACCAGTACTATACGACATCGTGTACTGTGCTGAAAGAGAGTGCCCAATGTGCATGACCTTGCATTTTTCAATGTCGAAACTCAGTAACCATTCCTCAGACCACTCGACCAGGGTTACCGTCAGGAAAGTGTTTAGTCCTAGACTTATGGCTGGCTAACCCTTCTTCTTCAGAATACGTGCCAACTTCAATATGTTGAAGGCTTCAATCCCTAATCCTAATCCTATTCCTAACAGCTGTATATAGCTTATATATACATCTCAGCTTAATAGCCTAAACCGCAAGATTACAATCAATCAATGTTTATCAAAGAAGTCAAACTAAAAGTAACTAGAAATTTGGGGCAAAACCCAACGTGAGTCCACCCGGCGCCCAAAGTCCGATTGGGGGAAATTAGGGGAGTAAAGAGAGGGGGAAAAATTTCCCCAGCATCAAAGTCACGTGGCCCGAACTCAAATGCATTAGCATACGCCGAACGCGCATTGTCGACTTAGGGTAGGTCAACATTAGCGCTTATAACTTGGTTCGTGGTGGACGGAATTTCACCAAAATTTTTTTTTGTTCAACGCCGAAAGGATCGCTCTCGTCAACGCCGTTTAGATTATGTCGTTATCTTCATCATTTCCAGAGATATTTGCGCTCAAACTCGAAAGTTATCGTAAATCGCACCGATTTTTGAACGTTTTTTGCCCTCCCAAATTTTAAGGGGGGTGGTGCCCCCAAAATTTGTACTTGTGTTAACACCCCAACATAGAGACACATCAAGTGCCAAAGTTTCGTCGGGCTACACCTCCTAACTCCGAAGTTATAAGTGCTCCTTTATTGCATTTTAAGCCAATTTTTGACCCCCTTTGAAAAAAGTTGTAAGGGGGGCTCCCGTCCTCGGTGGGGTGTGCTAGTAAGACTTGGTCGTTCTCTAGCACGTGTAAAAATTTGGGGGCGCAGCAGCCCTTAGGGGCCGAAATATGGTCTTCCGAAAAATGCACTTTGGGTTGGTACGATTCAACATCGAGATCTCCAAGGTCACTGGACCAAACTTCACAGAACTTGTTTCGCCTAATGCAGGAGGAATCGCGGTAGATGGAATGACTATCCGATGTTGAATATCTTCATCTGTTTCAGAGATATTCGCCACCGAACTTCAAAGTTGTCCGAAATCGATCCAAATTATGCATGTTTTTGGCTCCTAAAATTTTTTGGGGGTGGGCCCCCGAAATTTTGGACAAGCATTATAAAATTCGGCCTAGTACTGACCATTGGGCAAAATTTCGCGCCGATCGGCCGACGCATCTCGCAGATCTCGCGTTGAACAAAAAATTTGTAGCAAAACATAAACAACCTAGAAATTTGGGGCAAAGCCCAACGTGAATCCGCCCGGCGCCCTAAGTCTGATTGGGGAATGTTAGGGGGGAAGGGGTAAAAAGGGAGGTAGGGAGAATTTCCCCGGCATCAAAGTCACGTGGCCCGAAGTCAAATGCATTGTCATATGCCGAACGCGCT
>Ga0209367_1008232_pt1 | contig 14269 bp, 8 predicted proteins | sample WorMetLIZISLAND2_FD_187412 | JGI IMG/M metagenome (GOLD analysis project Ga0209367, IMG submission 187412) | Marine gutless worms symbiont microbial communities from Max Planck institute for Marine Microbiology, Germany - Olavius geniculatus... ... | reverse complement strand
CCCCAACCTAAAGCCGCGTCAAGTGCCAAAGTTTCGTCGGCTACACTCCTAACTCCGAAGTTATAAGCGCTCCTTTATCGCATTTTAAGGCAATTTTTGACCCCCCCCCCTTTGAAAAATAAACTGTGAGAGGGCCTCTGTTTTCGGTGGAAGGGTGCGCTAGTAAGACTTGGTTATTCTCTAGCGCGTGTAAAAATTTGGAAGCGCAGCACCCTTTAGGGGCCAAAATGTGTTCTTCCGAAAAATGCGCTTTAGGTGGGTACGATTTCACATCGAGATATCCAAGGTCACTAGACCAACTTTACCGGACTTGTTTCGCTTAACGCAGAAAAAATCGCGGTAAATAAAGTAAAAATCTGATTTTGAATATCTTCGTCCGTTTCGAAGATATTCGCCGACGAACTTTGAAGTCGTCCAAAATCAAGCCAAATTTTGCATGTTTTGGCCTCTGAAATTATTTGGCGTGCGCCCCCTAAAATTTTAAGCCATATCCAGGATTAGCCGCAGATGGGGCTAAACCTTTAGCCTTAACAAACACTATAAAAACCCTAAAATTAGCCCCAATTGGGGCTAAACTTTTAGCCCCAACAAACACTATAAAAACCTCAAACATTTAACGTAGTCATGTTATAATGTACCTAAACTCAATGATAATGGCCATACTGCGTTAATATATAACCTCTAGGAATAGCCCCAAATAAGCACAAATAAGTTACAAATAAACGACAAAATAAGTGTTCTGGGGCTATTCATGGAGGTTATATAATGTGGACGTTCTTATATAACCTCCAGGAATAGCCCCAGATGTGGCCATCTAGGGTTATTCCTGGAGGTTATATATAAGAGCAAAGCTATCATTCCATAGACGTGTTCAACTATAGAAACTACAAGCTTACTGGATTGCATCATTCTAAAGAAGGTTTATTTGATAGGGCCTATAAAAAAGGGGCTAGCTCTTTTTGGGGGAAACAGAAATAAATTACAAATAAAGTACAAATAAACGACATAATAAGTGTTCTGGAGCGCTATATAGAGTTAGGGGTTAGGGTTAGGGTTAGGGTTAGTATTGCAATAGTATTAAGGTTAGGGTTAGTGTTAATGTTAGGGTTAGCTAACCATAATCTTGACCCTAACCCTAACTCTAATGCTGTTGCAATACTCATATTAGCTAACCTTAACCCTAACCCTAACCCTAACATAAGCGGGAACACAGTCTTCTAAGCTGTGTTGCGGGTTATTCAGCTATGAACATAATTATTATATTTGTAATAAATGACCCCAAAAAGTCCACCCCCAGTTAAGGCTAAAGTTAAATAATGCCAAATTTTGGACCTGCATTATAAAACTAGGCTTATTACTGACCATCGTGCAAAATTTCACGCCGGTCGGCCCACGCATCTCGGATATCTCGCGTTAAAATAAATAAATAAAACATCTGGGCTAAAACTTATGTCCGCTCCGCAAGCTATCGTTGTATCGACGTCGCCGTTTCGACGTTAACGATGTGTTGAAAAAATGTTGGATTTGCAAATTTCATCGACGTCGAAACGTCGACGTTGTATCTACGTCGCCGTATCAATGCATTTTAGTGATCCATCAGTGCATGTGCATTCAACGTAAAGACAACGTAAGGTCGACGTCTAAAAATTTTAGACGTCGATCCTACGTTGTCTTTACGTTGAATGCACGTGCACTGATGGATCTAATGAGTAAGCAATCCAGCTGTGCCGTACCCCTTTTAAGGTTTTGGGGCAGTGACGTAGCCAAAAATTTTAATTGGGGGGCTTTGTCTCCCTTTCCTTCTTCTCCCCTTTTTCTTTACGCCCTTCCCCTTTTTTCTTTTCGTTTTATCCTTGCCTCCCTTTCCTTAGACGTAGGACCCCCTAATATTTCGTTATGGCATCTGGGGAAGCGCTGTAAGCTCTCACAGCAGAGTCTGGAGCGGATTCCCAACCGAAGTCAAATTTGGTGCATTTTAGCTTTAAATGGTGAGATCTGGTAGCAACAATTTCAATTATTTTTTTAAAAATAAACTGACCAAATTGGCAAATTTCGTGGTTTAAACACATGTTTATGTTTTGTCTAGAGAATTAAAGGGGGCTTGGGCCACCTTGTCTTTACCACTGTTTTGGGGAGCCCACCACCTTACGTAGCCGGAGATGGTTAAAAAACGTTGTAAGGTAATATATTATTTATAATAACATATTGCAATACCCCCCAGAAGAGGCAAATTTTCGCTTTCCCTGTGGCACAGGCAATGGTGGGTATGAGGGAGGGGGCAAGGGTAGCAAAAGTCTGGAGGCGCAGGTCTTCTCTAATTTATTTCTCAGACAAGACATAAGCACACGTTTAAAAAGCACTAAACATGCTAATTTGGTCAGTTAATTTTAAAGAAAATAATTAAAACTCTTGCCACCAGAGCTCATGTATTAAAGCTACAATGCACCAAATTTGATTTTGGCTAAGCTTTGCCCCGAACCCAGCTTGGAGATTTTACGGTGCTTTCCCAAACCCGTAGCTGGTTTTGGGGGTTCTACTTCTAAAAAAAGAAAGATGAAAAAAGGGAAAAAAGAGAGGCGAAGCCTTCCCCCAATTTACATTTCTGTCTACGCCACTGCACTCTCCAGAAGCTAAAATGTTTGCAGTTTCAGGGGAGGGGGATTTGCTCCTAACCAGGAACTCTGCTTACTACGCCTCGCAAAGGGCACAGCTTACAGACAACCATAAGCTCGTTTTCCTGTGCTTGCCATGTGGCCCTTTTTTCTTCAAGTCCTGGATGTGCCAGTGTGTATGTGATACGTTCACAAAGCTAACTAATGGGTGTGCGTCCCCTGTTCAAAAATGTGCATGCTTTTGTGAAAAATGGGGCGTTCTTTTTTGTGAGTCAAGTCTTTGCTTTTTGGTAAACTCGCAGGCTGCATAATAAGTTTTTACTGCACACAATTATCCCATAGAGATTATATACAAACGTTCTATAGAAAAAAACTAACGCAGCGTATTTATATATGGGGCTAGATAAATCAGTACAACAGTTCTCAACATCAGTTAAAGCAAAAGTTGAGGCTAAAAATTACAACAATCTTTGTGTGGATCGCAAAAAAACATATACACAAATAATTATCAATTAAAAATAAACATTTAAAACTGTTCACTGCCATACACACTATGTATGTAATTATTTAAACACACACTCATGCATAAATACAAACACAAAAACATTTTAACAATAATTCCAGGCTGCGTGCTGCAGTATTCAATTGTTTACATGTGAAGTGAGTATTACATTAGTACCATTTTGTGCTAAAACAAATGTCTTGTCCGAAAGAATACGAAAATGAATTTTCCTTAAGTCTGGGGAAGGAGTATACACTGTGTGCGGTAAAAAACTAATACCTTAGACATCGTGCAATAAAAATGTTAAATTTGAATGAATCTGAATAAAGTTTCGTACACTTAATCTACAATAATATCCTAAAACGACTGCAAAGTTTTATTAAAAATATTATTTTTTAGCAGAATTTTTAATAGTTGAATATCAATAACAAAATATCTCCGTTACCAATATGGTGTTAGTTACACAAGCAAACCCTTCTGATAGTGAACACTTGCGTAACTCCAACAAACTACAATTAATTTTAACAAAATTTTACGTTAACTTTACGTCATCTGTTCGCAACCAAAATGCCAAATTTCGGTAAAATGTACCAAAGCAAACAATAGCAACAACAGCTTTTGTGAGGTCACCTGGAACATTTCATTTTTAAGTCTTTGTGCCTAACATTATCCACAATGATGTGAAACTGACGTGTTTTGGGGTGACCTCACAAAAGCCGCTGTAGCTATTGTTTTCGTAGGCAGATTTAGTCAAAATATAACAGTTCGATTGCTACAAATAGCACATTGTTGGTAAAAAGTCTTGTTAGAATCAGCTGTTGTTTGTTGAAGTGACGCAAATGTAAAGTAACAAAAGGGTTTACTTGTGTAACGCCATATTGGTAGCGGATATATTTTGTTATCAATATTCAACATTTAATACCTTTAGTAAAAATAATATTTTTTTAACCAAATTTGGCAATCGTTTCAAAAATTAATTGAAAATTAAGTGTACGAAACTTTATTCAGATTCATTCATATTTGACATTTTTATTGCACGACAACTAGGAGATTAGTTTTTACCAGACACAGTGTAGAATGCTTATAGTAACCAACAGAAAACAGTAGCCAGATAAACACATGGACATAAAACAAACAATAAGCAAATTAAGCTACTTGCGAAACAGAGAAATGCGAGGCTAGCATTCTACAAAGAAAAAACACCGTGCTGCACTATAAGCTGTGTTTAGTACAGGTTTAAGTATGATTGCAGTTGTGCTTATTTTGCCATTTTCAGCGCAATAAGTTTGACAATAATTGTGTTTGAAGCTTACGTCAAATCTTAAGTCATTTTTATTTGTTTACGTATTTTTAAAAAAAAACAACCCGCCACTCCACAAATTTTCTAATGACGAGGTCCGTTCAATGAGGGCTATAGCAGTGCAAAATTGCTATTAAAAATTATAAGCATAGCCAGCAATTTGTCTTGGTGGGGGCACTTCTTGGTTACAGGGTGCGGCCTGGTACTGGGCTATGTTTTTTTTAGAAATGGTATGGTATGGTCTGTATTCTGTACAGAACGTTTTACATATTTTTTATCTGCATTGGGGTGGTGCCCCTGCAAAGGTCCCAAGATGCAGTCAATCCTCAAGAGATCACAGTTCACACCAACTGATGGTAGATTAACACACTAGAGCCAGTTAAAAAATTTTGCAATTTTATACAAAAAAAGAAAAGTTTTAAAAAATCATACAAAATTTGGTGCAAATTTTGTCACAACTTGTGCATCTTGGAAGGCATTGCAGTAAAGTGCAGCCTGGCTACGCCTATGGTAAACATTGCTTAGCAAACAAGTACCGAAGTTTCTAATCTATGCAAAGTTTGGCAAAAAAACACATTTCAATGCATGCGTTTGCAGTTAACTAATGTCACAGATGGAGGACATTGTCATAGCATAACCGTGCTTGCAAAGCACTGCGTGTTTATAAAGAAATTTATCGACATCCATTTAAAACGTGAAAAGCCAATAAGTCTTTAATTATACTGCAACACGGACTATGCAACAGACATCAAGTCACATGAAAATAGCATCAGTGAAAAGTCCATGAGTCTTCCACCTGGCCACGAAACACTGCACATATAATTACGTTGTGTTGACCTTCCACCACCTCCCTTTTCATCTGAAGCGTACTTATGACAGGCTGTCACAGCCTGCATCACTGCAAATTCTGTTCCACTGAACGTCGTCAGTGCACTTTCTGTAGCACAAACCAACACTGAAAACATTACACTAACCTTTCCTTTTATACAAAAAACAAAACAAAGAACAAAACAAAAAACAAAACAAAAGCCAAAGAAACAAGGCAAGCATGTTCCTGGCTATCACTAATAAAAAGGTGTTGTTGATTGACCACTGGGGGTAAGGAAAATTAGTTTTCATCAACATCAAGATGAAACAGTACAGGTCTAATCTAAGCCCAGCACTTGCATGTAATTAAAATTTAGGCAATAAACAAATTTAATTAGGTTAAAATATAATGCAAATCAACAGTAGTTTTTTAATAAAACAGTAAAATTCTGACAGGACGTTGGTCACACAATTTTTACCTCACAAATGTTTGGTAGGGAGCTGTTAAGTTCCCATAGGCTGCCAATACAAACCCATACAGCAGGTGATGCTCCGCAGCTCTGATATGGGTTTCCTCTACAGAGCTATATACACCACTTTTAACCTATAACGCATATATGGTACCACCTGGCTGCAATTTCATATGCAAGTTTTGACTGAGGGTTGCCAACCCCCAATTTGGAGAAAGGGTGGTGATATGGGGTTAAAGATGGATTGACTGAGTAGCCCAAGTATGATTCCCCATAAGCTTTCTATAATAACTATAGGTTTATTTATCACCATTTTTGCAGTGCTTCAGATGTTCTAGACAGACAGACGGACAGACGAAAAGAATTAATTTAACAACAGGCAACACTATGTTCTAAAGTGCATCGGCATAAATACCGACTCCTGCAATGTATTCTTAAACATTTAGCGTTAACCATGGTTAAAATTATACATAAAAATTGGTGTTATTTTGCATATATTATCGCCAGCTTTTAAGAGCATTGCACTAAATTTTCAAAGTGGTTCTGCTCTGCACTTTGATGCTGCAGTGGACTTTTTTTCATAGCAAATAAATGTAACTGACTTTAAGTACAACATGGTACGACAATTGTCACACCACTACTGAAAACAGTAATTTATAGTAGAAACTCACCAGACACATCTTTCACTAGAAAGAATTGTTGCCATTTGTTACTGGAAGACTGGCGCTGTGCCAGTGCCTTTGTTGCATTATGTATATTTAACCAGATAAAGATACTGTCTCTTATCCAATTAGCGGGAACCTCTTGCTTATGTTTAATCCAAACTGCTCAGACCACATCTGCAGCACAAGTCAATTATATACCGGAAAAATTTAACACATACAGTTATAAACTAGAATTATTTTGCCCTGCCGAGACAGTCGGAAACAGCTGCCCACCATGCCGCCGCCATTTTGAATTATAATCTTGCTAAATTACGCACGAAGTCCATTTGTGCACCTGAAATTTTCCTTCCAATTTTGTGGTGATCGAGTCCGTACTTTTCGAGATATCTCAATTCGAAAATTTTGCAAATTTGTCTTGAAATGTCTATTCAGGCCCCAAAAATTACTTTTTGGCAAAGTTTTGACCCAAACATTATTTTTTTATTATTGAGATCCTTAAAAGTTTTTACCTTACGCGGAAACACGCGTTTTGAGCTATAAATGGTCGTGATCGGACTTTTGGTGTGATTTGTAGGCGTGAGCAAGAATACAAAAAAAACACAAAAAGTAACGAAAAATGCCCTTCTTACGCAGACCCCCTTCCCGTTGTCCCACATCAACCAAATTTTGCAAGTGGAGTCGTATCCCAAATATCTTTCTTGGTTTTGAGTTTTATTAAAATCGGTTGAAAAAGGTGGGAGCAGTTGGAGTTTTTTCATTGACTTGGCACATTCCTTATACAACAGTTTGTTGCTACCGCGCAAGCCGTGATCACACCTCACACGATAAAAACGACTAAGTGTAAAGACAACCTTCTATGAGAAAAGGCAAAATTTGACCTTCAGCCAACCAAAAGTTTCTAAATCAATCGTCACCAAATTTGAATGGCTTGATTACGTCGTAGACCGTTACCACCAAAAAAATTGCCATTAATCCGTTCAGGGGTTTTTGCTCCCCATATAGGTAAAATATACATCCGTTTTGTTCAAAATTTTCTACACTTTTTGGTGCTTATACTCGCCTATAGGCGAGTCCCTTAAACCGATTTTTACGCTTAATAGTTGAATGACGCGCTTTTGCGAAAGCAAGTGCCATTTTACTGACTTGTTTATTCAAAAAATTTGAAAAATTACAATAACGCCTATGGGAAAAATTTTAAAAATTTTAAACTGTCATAACTTTCGTTGTGTGCAAGATAGAGTCGTAATTTTTAGTTCTAGTACAGGGTCTTCGGGTCGGCCAAATTAATGGTGACATTTATCTTTACCCCCGGTTGACCCTTCTTGAACCCAGTTGCCATGGCAACGGAATTTGGGACAAAATTGGCTTGCGTAAAAAATACCTGCAAGATTTTTGCGCCTATGGGGTGACTTTTGGGAACGGACCATTAAATGCTGTCATTTGTCATCGCATTTTTTCCGACCGACCTTCGTTGCCACGGCAACGAAATTTCGGACAACATTGGCTATATCTTGGTTCGTGTAAGAAATGTCTATAAAATTTTTGCATCTGTTTTGAAGTTCTCGGAAATGGGCCATCAACTCTTGCTAACTCAATTTATCACCAATTGACCCTTGTTGTCATGGCAACAAAATTTAAGACAAAATGGGTTATAACTCGGCTTGTACAAAAAATATCACCCAAATCCTTGCATCTGACAGAGATACGGGTTGAAAGTTAGACAATTAGATGACGTCAGTCGAATTTTAGCACAGTCAACCCTGATTTCTAGTTATAACGAGCAGCAGCGTATAGTAAGAGCAGCAGCAGTAGTAGACACATTCAACGTTTTGTACCCGACCGGAGATATACTGCTTTGCTTTAAAAAAAGGTAAAACGTAAAGATACTTGTCCTGCTATAGCTCTTCATACATGCGCCATGCTCATTCTTCGACGTTTGGCAATAAAAAAGCAAATATGTATGTAAAACATTGCCAATTTAAAACTATGTGTAAGGACGATGTGATGATATCAGTCCTCTAAAACAGCAAAAATTATTTGTGTAACCTTAGATGTGGCTATACGTATGGCATCCTTAAAGCGGACTTTAGTTTGTAATGACGATATGGTAATCTCATTATAGCTGCTTTCACTTTGGACCAAAATGTTATAGGCCTGCTGCATCGGATAGTCGTTACCATAATAGGCTATTCAGGCTACAATTTGAAGCCAAAACGACAGCCGGATCATTTATGCATGCAGTTGTAAATAGCAAGCACAAGGATAAGTACAATGTCCCATCACTTAACCCTCCGAGGATGACCTCTGGCACATCACATATAAGCTAACCTGAAGTAAAATTTTTATTCCACTACTATTCGTTTATATTAATTAATTAATTTTTTAAACTTTTTTTGTATGTAAAACATTGCAAATTTAAAACTATGTGCAATCACGATGTGATGATATCAGTCTTTTAAAACAGCAAAAATTATTTGTGTAACCTTAGATGTGGCAATACGTATGGCGTCTTTAAAGCGGACTTTAGTTTGTAATCACTAACATAATCTAAAGCCTTCTTCGTTTGATGTTATTTGTCATATTACCCCCAACGGCTACCGATTTGGCCGAACAACTCAACAAAAAATAAGCCTAAGCGTATAATATAAGCTTAACTAATGTAAAAGTCTGCGTAATGACGATATGGTAATCTCACTATAGCTGCTTTCACTTTAGACCAAAATGCTATAGGCCTGCTGCATCGGATAGTCGTTACCATAATAGGCTACTCAGGCTACAATTTAGTGCATTTACAGCAAATTTGAAGCCAAAACGACAGCCGGATCATTCATGCATGCAGTTGTAAATAACAAGCACAAGGATAAGTACAATGTCCCATCACTTAACCCTCTGAGGATGACCTCTGGCACATCACATATAAGCTAACCTGGGGTGAATTTTTCACCCCACTACTATTTGTTTATATTTATTAATTAATTTTTTAACTTTTTTGCTATGATTAGTACTGTCAGTTATATGGCTAATTTTTTTTAAAGTTTTATTATTTATTTATGTATATGTTGTATTTAATAAATTTAATTATCGAACAGCAACTAACGTGGTTGATTTTCAAATGTGAATGCATACATATTTGCTAATATTTGCTTATGTACTTGATCTTTTTTAAAAATAAATAATTTTGTTACTTAATAAAGCAGCACACTATTCACGAAGTACTTAATGTCATAGTTATAGGTTAATTAATTAATTAACTAACTAATTAAGTAAGTAAATATGTAAGTAATCAATTGTTAAAACAGTCGGTTAGACCACAGATCTCTTCGGTTATTAGGTTTATACTGTCAATTTTAATACACAAGTAAAATTTTTATGTTTTTGTTTGTCTACGTTTAGCTTTCATTATGCACTTATTGACACCGGCAAAGTGAACACATTTTAATGTTTATATACACTGTTATGGCACATGCAGTAAAATAACACCACACTAAACGTTGTGTGACGTTTGCCCCTAACGCAGCTAGGTCGACTTAGCTGAGGGGTCCACAACAATCTCGTAAAGGTCGGGTGGGTCCTTGATTTAGCCTAGACGTAAGACTAAAGTTATAACTAGTAATTATTACCTATTAATAATAAAGGGGACTATTTGTGAGAGAGTAATCCGCCAGAGTAACTCTAAAGTATTCCACCAAAGTAATCCGTTAGAGTAATCCGCCGGAATAACCCTACCAGAGTAATCCATCAGAGTAATCCGCCAGAGTAATTCGCCGGAGTAACTCTAAGAGTAATCCTACTAGAGTAATTAGTTTAGATGACAAAACAAACACGAGATTTTATTGCGAATAAAGTCGGAATTCTATCAAACAATATTTAATAAATTTTAGACCCAAAACAGACAATTTGTAGCGATAGAAAGAGTCCAATCGACGTTTACAAGCAATACACACTCAAAAAAAGTTTTATACTTTATCATATGCACTCTAAAAGAAAGTCCTACACTTTATCACGCCATTTAGCAGTATTTTAGCAGTTCTTGCGATCAGAAAGCGGTCAAAACGTCGTTACACGCAAAACACACACACAAAAAAGAAAATTCCTGTGCTTTGTCATCAGTTTGACAGCATTTTAGCAGTTCGCACAGTTAGAAAGCGGTGAAAAAATCGTTACACTTAAAACACACAAAAATAAGAAAAGTCTTATGCTTTGTCATCAACTTGACAGCATTTTAGCAGTTTTTACAGTTAAAAAAACTATTAAAACAACGCCTACACGCGAAACACATCTTTGTCACTGGAGGCGGAAGTATGTGACATTCTAAACCACTCCGACAGCAATCTAGCTAACACAACTCTTTGACAAATTACCAAAACTAGAGCCAAAGCAAGAGCAAGAGCAAAAGCAAGAGACCAAGAAAGAGAGACCTCTCTCGTGCTACCCGGCCATTTTATATCACGCTCAACTCGGAGTAATCCATAAGGTCAAATAGTAGGTCAAATAGAATAACTCTGACCAATCACAATTTAGTTATCTGGGTCAGTTCCAAAAAGACAGCTAGAGATGCGCGGAATAATAAATTTAAAAATATTTAGTTATTGAAATAAATAAAGGATGTGCTGGGGCCTAACTGTTACACTCTCCCCTCCCTTAATAAAAAAGTTTGATACTTCAAACTTGTAAAAAATGGACAGAAAAAGTGTAAAAGGTAAAATTCAAAAAGACGCGCATTACTACACCTACTCATAATCACGCAATATTCAAACACTTAAACAAAACTAAAGCAAAAGCTAGTCAAACTTTTTAACATCAATTACACTACCTAGCTACAGATCAATAACCATAATCATGTTACTGCAAAACTTAAGCACAAAACCTTTGGAGGTAACAACATCGACATTGGGCATAATATCTACCATCAAGATTGGGCACATTTTCTTTTGCTTACAAAAAGCAAGTAACATTTGTGGCAAGTACTAGTCTAGCACAAAGTCGCCATTAAACACACAAACATGTCTCTGTAGTACTCAGGTACAAGACCCTCCCTGGGCTGCAACCTAGAAGTTTTCAAACATGAGACAAGGGAACATATCTGGTACAACAACATATGTGTGGGTAGAACATCTGCAAATGATTTTACAGGGCACAGTAGCACACTCAGGCATGTACCAGTATAGGACTCATCCAGTATCTAACACCAACGTGGGACACACTTTTTAGTGTTCACAAGCAACAAGTCAACTCACATGGCGAGAATTAATCTAGCACAAAACCGCCGTTTAACTCAAACGTGTCTCCGTAATACTCGGGTACAAGACCCTCCCTGGGCTGTCACCTAGGAGATTACAAACATAAGACAAGGGGACATCTCGGTAAACCAATATCAACATGAAACAACTTCAGCAAATCTACTGGGCACAAAAGCTCACTCTCATGGAGGCCAAGGCCAGTACAGAACCAAACTAGTGGTACCCTCCGGGTTTCTACTTAGACTCTCATAGAACCCTCAAGTCTAACACCAACATGACACATAATTATAGACTTCTTGTATTTTGGGGCACAACATTTCCCACCAACGTGGAGCATTCCATCCAACACTGACAGGGGATAAACAAACAACATCACTTAACGAGTGCCAGTCCAGCACAAAATCGCCTCTAATTTACGAACACATCTATGCGATCACTCAGGCACAATACCCACTGTGGGATACTACCTAGGAGATTATCAAAACGTCAAAACACAGACTCACAATTTTACCCTCAACGTAGAGTAAAACATATGCAATTAATCCTACTAGACACAGTAGCACTCTCTCTTAGAGGCCAGTACCAGTTTAGGACCAAACCAAGTCAGTGGTACCTTTCAGAACCTTACTGGGACTCTCTCACCAACATAGGGCCTTTAGGCTTAACACCAACATGGGACATACTATCTCCCACCAACGTGAGGCATAGCACAATGAAACACTATTCCAACTGCAAGGGTCACACTTCACTCCTCACAAGGGCAAACAAACACATTCACATGGCGAGTGCTAGTTAAGCAAAAAACCGCCTTAAACACACAAACATCTCGATGGCAACTTAGAAAGCTAAACCTTGAAGCGATGCGTTGCCCGCATACCCCAAAACTGACCGTACGACACGGCAAGAATTACTCAATAGACTGACTTATTCTCCACGCATAAGTTTGTGACATACTCATGCACGGAAAGTTAAAAACATTTTACAAACACTTAAACACAAAAAACGCTAAATCTTACTTACATGAACACAAGAAAATTACTTACTAACTTACCAAGTTAGCCAGGAGAGCAAGCATGGCAATAGGTATTATTACCAAAATTACTCAAAAGATCACCAAAACTAACACAGGTAAAAAACAACGCTTTAAAAAACGCACAATCAAGGGACTATGAGCTCTGGGCCGCTCAAGATCTAACTGACACATTAAGCATGCGTGAGTATTTGCATTTACCCGAGCATAAAATGACAAAAACACAAATTACAAACACTTAAAAACTTATCACACTTGCAATTACAGCGACAATTTTTGTCATGTGAGAAATCACGAAAAGCTGACAAATACACCACAAGTTTTAAATTACAAACACATAGCACAATGGAAAGTGTGCGGTTCGCACATTTTCACAAAACAATCACAGGTGGCTAGCTAGGGGCAGGGAAGCCAAACCCTGAGACTATATGTTGCCCGCTTACCCCAAAACTGCCAAATCATGTGGTAATCGTTCTTGTCAGGTGAGAAATTACGAGAACGTAAAAACACAACATTTAAAACTCAGAAATTAACAGACAACCGTCTTTCTATACATGCACAAACAATTACAGATTAATTGTTTTGCATCTCTCAACTAATGTCTTTCACAAAAACACCAAAGCTAAGATTGTTAACAGCCTACGGTTACAACAGTAAGTACAATGCAGTGTCGATGCATTAATATTTACTATCAGTATACACTTCTGGTCTCTCTATCACAACCTCTACAGTTCAGCCATTCAAATTCAAACAGTTCTGACATGTACATAACGCAGCACATTTCATTGTACTAGTGTTACAGCGCATCCTGTGTGTCACAAAAAACAACAGCAAGACAGGAAAAATTCCCATGGACCTAAGAAAAAAAGCAGGAGAAAGATAGTACTGTTTAATAAAACGCTTGGGAGCACGGGTTTGCCTTTTTGGTCGGGCCACCCTTTTTTTATCACTCCCGTACGAATCATCACAAGCTCCTAGTACCAACTGTGAATCTTCCCGCCCCGGGGAAGGGGGTAAGGGAGAAACGGCCGGTCTCGGTGCCGCACTCGGCAGCAGTGGCTCCGATTCTGTCTCAAAACACTTACGGAGCTTGTCTACGTGAGTAACAAAAGGTTTACTGCGCGGTGAACGTCTCAACAGATAGTTCACGGGTGACAGCACTTTTTCTACCACAAATGGACCTGTGTATTTTCTAGCCCATTTTTCGGATCGCCCCTAAAAGCGCCGAGGGTTAAAATAGTACACAGACTCCCCCACTTGAAATGACTTCTGTTTAACCTGCATGTCGTAGTACCGCTTGTTACGGTTAGCAGCAATATGCAAGTTTTCCCTGATAACATTGTAAGCCTCCTGCATACGGTCACGAACAGACTCAACAAAGTCGTCGTAGCTAGTCTCTGCCTGGGGCTCAACAACGCCATACACGATGTCGGCAGGTGTGTTAACTTTGCGCCCAAACATCACATAGTTGGCCGAGTAATCAGTGGACTCACTCGGAGAGGGTCTCAGTGCGGCAGCAACATAGGGCAACATTTCATCCCAATCAGTCTAATGATCCGAGACGACTTTACCCAAAATTGTATTTAGAGTACGATGCTGTCTCTCAATCTGAGCATTGCAGGCTGGATGGTAAGCACTTGTGC
>Ga0209367_1008231_pt1 | contig 14269 bp, 6 predicted proteins | sample WorMetLIZISLAND2_FD_187412 | JGI IMG/M metagenome (GOLD analysis project Ga0209367, IMG submission 187412) | Marine gutless worms symbiont microbial communities from Max Planck institute for Marine Microbiology, Germany - Olavius geniculatus... ... | reverse complement strand
ATCGCCGAATCGGACTTAGAACGCCTGGTGGACTCACGTTGGGCTTTACCCCAAATTTCTAGTATTTGTTTATTTTAAATGTCAAAAGTGTGTGGGCCGATTGTATAGCTCTTCACGGGAACCAACGTCGAAGTTACAGAGCGTCACCTACCGTTTGGAATTACGTACACTACCTGCCCCGCCCTCCGCCCTAAACTAAGCCAAACAGGCCGGTACGTATAACGGGATTTATTTACCCGGAAGGACGAAAAGCAGAGTTGAAATGGTTATATACCGATAATTATGGTTTACCTGTCCGCAGATCAGACCCGGCGTATCGCAAGTTTGTAACTAATACGTTTATCGAGATCAACGCGCTAATCGCTACACGCCGACCCCATCTGATTCATTTGTACTATTGTTACAGCACTGGTTTAGAACCCAGTTAGTCGAATCTGGCTGCTACTTCAACTTGATTAGCCTCTTGCTCATTGTGCAAGATCGGCATCACTACGTAGAACATTTTTTTCTGACAAAACAAGCAAATATTTCGTATAACCTACATTAGTGTATCTATTGTTTCAGGCAGTAATACGTAGGTTTATCTACAATCTAAACTGTTAAGTAAATTACGCAAGTAAGTTTCAATATTTTCAAAAAAATTGCGGCGCCAGATGCCGTTTGCCACTGTTATAGGCCTATGTCCAGAACGATATGTATTTGACTTCTCGTTAACTCTCCTATAGGCCTAACTCTGGCTGAAAGTTGAAAACAGTTAACGAAATATTTTTGTGCTGCTGAAGCGTCGCGACTTGTGCATTTAGTGCGTGAAAAGACTGAAAATATAATCAACGTTAGCTATCTGTGACATCTCGACATCTATACGGGAAAATCCTGCTTACGCAGATGAGTTCAATATTTACTTACAGCACTGTGATTGTGTGTACGCAACTTCGGTCTCTCAAGGCTTGCTCACAGCGATCGTTCCGACTCAGTTACTGAGTTGAATCGAGTCAAACTGGTCGCTATGAACAGGACTTCAGAGAGCAAGACGTGCCAGTTTTTAAACGTTTCGCTTGTCGGACTTATCATATCGTCCGTCGCGGCACGCGTACGTGCTAAAACACAGCATATCTCGCGAGCCGTATGTTCTGTTATTACGGTCATCGACCGAACACTGCACTAATACAACGATACTCTACACTCTACTGACCGACAGACAGACTACCGTATAGCAGCAACTTACTTTCACCAGAGACGGTGACGTCGGGTTGAAACTAGTTACGCAAACGGTCTCCAATCGAGCGAAGACGGAACGCCGCCGCTTAGCGCAGCCACCAAGCCCTGCAGAACGACGCCTCTTCACGACGAGGTGTCTGTTGTTATCCCGACACCGACGTACAGACCGCAGCCCGTGTCACATTAAAATGTCTCCTCCATGAAAAATCCGTCCGGGGAAAGATAATCACGGAACTGATATGTCTCCCCTTATTAAAATATCGCTGGCCCCATAAAAAGTCCCCCCATTATAGGATTGTCCCACAGAAAAGTATCCCACGGCCGATAATTTACCGGCAAAAATCCGTCCCGCTCGGGCGGCCGCCGGGCGGGGCGAATTTTTGCCGGTAAATTATCGGACGGGAAAACTTTTCTGAAGGGCGATCCTATAATAGAGCACCGGCCAGTTCGGGGTTCAGCTGCTGTTCGTTCAGAGGTGGTAGAATTCCGCTCATACCACCTACCGTCCTTGCCGGGTCCGTGGCCGGCGCGCCGAGGCGAGGCGCCTATTTCTGGATGTGGGCTGGCAAGCAGCGAAGCCTCGGCGAAGACCGCAGCCACGAAGGCAGGAGGCCCACGCAACATCAGCGGCTAGTAGCTAGGCGCACAGTCAGTTTACAGGTGATGACAATAGCAGGTGATGCCTACACGTAAGCCTTGCCGGTGCTTGCAGCAACAGCAGTAGCCGCATTCGCAGTAGCAGCAAAGCACGCGGTATGCTAAGAAAGATGCGAAAAATACTGCCATGCTAAACGTTTAACTAATAACCTTGTGTTCTTCGGCCTGACAAGTGACGAATTTCGGCACCAGCCGTCTGGTAGTGCCTCCGGTCAAGTTGACAACCGTCGCCAACCAACCCGATTTTTCAGGCCCACGGACCTGGAACGACATGCCGGACTACCTTATTCGCCTTCTGTCATCGATTCAAAACTCATCTGTTTGCCAAATTCTTTTTTGGTTATTCCCTGGACTGAACTCAATAGTGGACCTAGCAGAAGTTTGTATTACTTAGACCTCTAAAAATCCCGGATTGATTGATTGAGTCCAGAATCTGACGCTAGAAACCGGCGCCGAGTTTTTGTAGCCAATTCTGAACTGTGTGTCATGGACTTTAACTCCCGCTCGGAACATTACAGGCAGAATTCAAAAAGTCTGTCCCTTGCATTGTCGTTTATTTACTATATAGCCTACTGCACACTTACTGGCCTCGCTGTCTTCAATCATTTTTATAGCTTTTGCTATTTACATTTACATGTTACGCACTGCGATTGCGTCTTTCACTCCAAGCAGTAGACAGACCAAGAATCGAACCCGCGATCTCTTGTTCACGAGTCCGGCGTTCACGTTCTAACCACTGAACCAGCAAGCCACATCGTCCTACAAAAAACTGGGAAAACTGGACAAAACATCCCTAGAGATTTAACAGAACAGAAATAGTACGCGCGGTAACAACGTTATTGCTGCATGAAGTTCAAATTTGGTAAGGTTTGAGACTTTGAGTTATTTTTGTCGTAGAACATCCTATTTCTTCTGTAGACATGGTTACATGAAAAAATTACATTTACTACATTTCACATAACATCGAATTATTTTGACGTAACTACGCATTATATTGGGGCTGTTCTGGTGTTGACGGCATGCGCTATATAATGATTATCGACGTTTTTACTAACGGTCTTAAGTGAGTTTAAAAAATTATTCAGTTTTTACATTAATTTAATTTAACTAGACACTGTTTTTATTCTACATCTTTGACAACAACGCTTGGGCGGCAAAGGTGTGAGTGCTAGATGCCGCACTGCTCTAGTGGGTAAGCGAGTACGAACTTATACCACGCCAGACAGTATGGTATCGTACGTCAATCACTCTCAGATTGCACAGACTACATTTTCGTTTGGTTTATGCAGCCGAAAATTGCGGAAACTGTACCAGCGCAAGCTGAATGATAATTTGAATACCGTATGACAATCGCCGACTATACATGTGGTACTACCAGCCGGTGTCTGAGAAGAACTAAACGAACCCGTTCTAGACATAACGTGACAGACGTGCAGCTAGGGTCTATTGTTTACGACGTGATGCTGTTGCAAGCTGGTGCAGCAGCTGCTGATGCGTTGGCAAGGACAATCGTCTGCATGGCAGCCCACACGCGACAGGAACGTATTAACGCCGGCGGTAGTCTCCGGAACCGTTTGCTAAGATCTTAAAGGCTGGTCTGAAGCCTTAACGGCTGGCTCAGCGGTTTAAGCCAGCCGTTAAGCTAGCGGCGATCCGGACCACTTAACCTTAGCGGCCGGCTTAGCTGTCCGAACCGCAAAGACGTCACTGGTAGTATTTTTGAGACCCAAAAACAACAACTTTTACCTGATTCGTAACGACTCGTCACGGTGCCAGTGGTGACAATCAGTGGGTGAATATTAGTGTGACGACTGACGAGGACACGCGCGCTCTGTTTGCAGCAGTGTGAGCACAACACATTGCTTGATTTTTCCTTCTGAACAGCTAAAACCGCTAGCTTATCGGCGGCGGCGGCAAACGGCGGCGGTTTCGGGGACTAAACGCCGAGCAGCTTTGCATGGCGACCAGACGAGGCCAATAATCCAAGCAACACAGTTCGTTCCGTGAGTAACGCTTACAGCAGCAGCGCAGACGACGCCTGCAGTCGGCAGAAGGGTCGAGCGGTCGCTGTACTACAGTCACTGGAAGCCATCACATCCTCAACACCACTGATATAGGAGGTGCCTACACATCATGAAACTACCGTGAACGTGCACGGGGACGACGTGATACCCCTTCTTTTTTTCTACTGGTCGTCGTCATTGTTTAAGTCGCCGAAGCAGGTACGAATAACAACACAATGAAGAACGCACAAACTGCATTTACCTAAATATTATTAAAACCAAAAAATAACGCACAGCTTCAATCGCAACTTCACAAGACGGTGCAGAAATAAAGGCAGAGAAATAACCCTTTCATTTCCATGATTTCCTTATCTTTTTCTCTATCGTTCGCACTTCCCTTTCCCGGTTTTTTTGTATTTATACGTGTACTTGAAGATGATGGGCTTTGTAGCTTTTACTTGATATATGCAACTGCTTTTAACACGGTAGTGTGTTGACATAAGTTAGATGAGGTAAACAATTATTAGTGTATCTCACATAATTCTATCGTCTTGGCCATCTATATGTCAGAAAGTATCAAATTTGGTAGACGAAGTTCTGACAAAAACAAGTTGGGACATTTCTGGCCCATTGTGTATATATGCCCATAATCTGACCAATGTCTGTTCAACCTGTTCTAGAATGCATTCGCTGATGAGGCTTCAATCACATTTTGCGGCATATTCCAGTTGCTGTGACAACTCTTGAACTGACAAATGTTCTGCGAGCAGTTATTGAGCTTCATGGGCATAAATTTTACGATACGATGCGACAAGAATTTACACATAAAAGCTGACAGACAAGCTGCAAATTGAATCTTGCACAGAAACTAGAAAAACTTCAATGTTTCAGTGTTTGTCCACGTAGACCGCGTGAGTCTGTAGCCACCTGAAAGAACATCTGGCTGTCGACACGTTCCTTCCCAGTTAGAATTGTATATTTTTCAATCAGATCGCCTCTGAGTCTTCTTTGCAGTCCTCGATCCTTGTAGGTTTTCCGTTTTAATCTTTCGACCATTTTGTTGTTCTTCGTTGGATTTTTTTCTAATTTAACAACGTCTCTTCAGATTTGGTGACCACATTGTATATACGCAATCTTCAAAGTGTGGACGTGTGTATATTTTGCACAGTACATTTAGGCCTACCATAAAGTCTTCGTTATTTATTAGTACTGTACTTTAAAATGTTTCTCACCAGTCCAAGAACTGACTGGGCTTTTTCTACTGAATGAACACACTGCTTGTAAGTCTTTTTATCTTTTGTTATATAATTCTATCGCTAAATCTTAAATTTTATCTGTGCACCCGAGTGTTATCTGCACTTTTTCCTTTTCTGGAAAAACACTTAAATTTAGTCAAAAGGTACGATAAACTTCAGAGGCCGACTGCGCCAAAAAGATTTCAGTAAATTTTGAGCTAACAAACAATCGCAGCTCTGAGTCGCTACCCGCAAGTGTTGTAAACAAGATCTTTGGAATTACGCGATAAATAACCAATGCGGCGGTTTGAACCTTTTCTCAGTCTCAGCAGATATGAAGATGGGTTGCTTATACACACAGTTTCGCCCCTATAGCATAATTATGTTCCACAGCCGTTACATCGCTGGCTCTTGGCGTTAAAGATTTTTTTACACACGTGTGTCGGTCGGGGCGACTTGAACGCAGTCGGCAGTAGCACCCCTCACCGGCGACGCAGACTACCGACGCTGTGTTTCGAGGAGGAGGGGTTATTTTTAGCGCCGCGCGAGCGTGAAAGTTGTTGCTAAACGATTTCGGATGCCGAACGGAACGCGTGCACGAGTGACTGACGGACGGATTCACAGACGCAAACTCACTGTGTATTGCCGCAGCAACAACCTTTACGCATGCGCAACTACAAACCGACCTCGAACCCGTTCTATCGTCTTTACGACCGAGTCCTGTACTCGTATCATGGAGTCGTCATACAGGCCGCATTAAGTGTCTTGCTCGTCCGTCTGCTCGTCCTTCTGTCCTGCACGGTCTCCTAAGTTTAAGACGAAAAAAGGCACAAACCACAACAGGTGCGCACGTTCTCCGAATCAGAAATAAAAATGCGTATGCCAATTTTTAGTTCTGAAGATCAACAGCAAATGTGACCTGACATCTAAAAGCTACGACCAAAAATGTTAAATTTGCCACATTCTCCTTTTGTTGTTAAGCGCATTTTGATAGACTGCATCTGTTTTGGTGCAGCGCATCAAAGATATTTCGGAGTTGATACACTAAAAGAACTTTTTAGGCCGCCAGGAACGTTTATGCTTTATTGCTGTTTCTTATTTTTTGTTCTTTTTTTTCTCACCGCGAGATATGTGAGCTCGCCCAGCCGATCGCTCTGAAACTTTGGCACATAATCGGAACTATAGGGCCTATAATTTCGGTCGCAAAATTGGAGCCTTTGTCGAAAAAATGGTGCGAAAAACGTGCAAAATTGAACGCGACAACTTCAGACTTTGACCGCGAATATTTCCGGAAAGCAATTCCTTTCAACCCCTAGGGGTGCTCCTCTCCCTAAATTTTTACACGAGCTAAAGAATGACCTAGGCTTGGTAGCGCACACGCCATTGGGGACTGGATTCCACGCAACGCAACATTTTTTTTACAATTTGCATTAAAAATTGGTTTAGAATTTAGCGAATTTTAGAATTTAGCGTAGGCTATATATGCACCTATGACTTTGGAACTATCTGGAGTGAACCCATGAAACGTGACGTGCCGCAAGACAGGCATGACAATTTCAGTACCACTTTCTGGGGCCCGCAGAAATTAAATAATGCTTTTAATCATTATGGCAGTGAATAGCCTGTTTTGTGCTACATACTGTTGCAGAGAAATGGCGCGCGATGCTAGATATTATCTAAAAGCAATTAGTTAGTATAGTAGGCTTAGACAAAGTAAAAATACATACAGTAAGTTTTCTTAGACCTACTGAACAGCAAACATAGACCACTGATCTCGAAACAAGTCTGAAAGGATCGAATGCTATTGATCTTGCTAGGATAAACTTTCACTATTGTGTAGGAATTGAACTAAATTTTACATAGCACAGAGCACGACTAATAACATTATAGTTGTAATGTATTAGCTTCAGTCTCGTGAAATAGAACAGTTCTCGAAAATTGTCGCATTCTCGTGCGAGTAGTACTGCCATTACATGCTTTCGAATAAACATTGTGTCAGTTCTGTTGTATTCTAACCCCGAATGCAGAAAATTGCACAACGTTAAATGGTCTCATAATAATTTCATGTGTAGGGACGAAAAACGTTCAACAAGAAGGCATGCACGATCGCCGATCATAACTACATCAGCGAAAATCGTCGTTCCGCGCGTTAAATATTTTAACCGGAAGTAGACTAGTAAACAACGAATCGACTGAATGACTGACCCTTTGTACGGTGAGCGGTGCTTGCGTCTCAGCGCCGCCTTGCAACCGAAAGCCCCACGCGTTGCCGGGCGAGTCGCGTCGCAGAACCACCTCGAACTCGTGATCCAGCTGACCCACCATCATGCCGTCACCATGCGTCCGCTGCTACTTCCGGCTGCCGTGAAGACCCCGCGGCGAGCACGTTCGTTCTGGAACGTGACAGAGAAGCAAACTTGTCGGCTTAAGCCGGTCGGGTCAGAGCGGCACCGACTTAGGTTGAGGAAACTATTACCCAGTCTCCCCGTCGCGTGCCGTCGCCTCCTCACGCTGGTATGTGGATGCGAGAGTTTCCCGCCATGCAGCAAGCACGTGTGTGTTTCTATCCGTCCGGCCGCCAGCACGGACCGTCAGGCATCCGTCCGTTCTGGTCTAGTCTGATCGGCGTAGCTTGCCATGGCAACCGGGGGTGCAGCCGTACATTACACGCGTCGCTCTGCATCTACGAGATGAGATATAATACAACCCTACGCACACAACGTACTACGACGACTTCCAGACCGCGCACGTACAATAAATGCTGTGATCAAGATCTATTTGCAGCTCTGTGTGGCCCATGTTGTTTCGGGTGACAAAGTTTTTAAAATTCACGTCTTCTTCAGAGGATATAAAACAGAGTCGGCCAAGGATATTAGGATTGAATGTATTTCGAAGCTTACGATCTTGTCACCCGATATAATGATGCATCGTAGTATGTTGTGTCCGTTTCTGCACAAGAAACTAGGATACGGACAAATCACACGATAAAGAACTTTATAGGTCTACGAGTAGGCCTACCGACAATTTTTTTTCATCAATGCTACCGCAAGCATAATAGCGTATTGCACGGGGTTTGTTGTACAGGGACTTTATGTAGCCTACGTATTTTATTCCGAGACCCAGAATGGTACATAGCAACGTTTTAAAGCACACACTTTCTCACACACTATGCAATCGAAAGCAAAAAACTCAGCTGTCGCTATTGTAGGCCGACTGTACCGCCCATATTCGAAGACCAGCGTCCGACTTTTAGAAGCGATTTCCCAGAGTGACTGCAATTCCATACAAGCCGTGGTGACACTGCTATATCGAAAGTTACACACCGATGGATACGATACGGTAATTCGGCGCACGTGCGTGATAGCTGCAAACAGCAACTTTGCATTTAAAATTGCTGCAGACAGACATAATTACCATTAACAACCCACTGACATTGAACTAGTGATTGCAATCCCGAAAACGAATTATTAATCCCGGGATCCGGGATCAAAAAATTTGTCATCCCGGGATCCCGTTTCGAGATTAGGCTTTAATACAAATTGATCGTTGATTGGTATCTCCAGTAGACTTATTTTATGCAGAAGGTATGTCTAAACTGTATAGGGAGTGACGTGGTTATCAAAGTACATTTTATAATGCACAACAAGAAGTAGGACTCTAGCGTGCATAAAATATGTTATTTGTTAGATCTCTAGAATTGTTATTTTTATCATTTTACGCTCGAAAAAGTGCGATTTTAACGAATTTTTGTAATACCGAAATCCCGGGATTGAGGATTGGCGAAAACGGCCGGGATCCTGGGACTCGGGATCCCGAGATTGCAATTTCTACATTCAACTCGTCATCGTCCTATCCAACGACGTACGGTTTAACCACAATACATGCGTTATACATACAGACAGACCACAGACGACACTGCAGACATATCGTATTCAAGGCTCGACCTAACTAACGGTCAGGAAAAAAGATAATTCATAAGGATTTTGTCTAGCACACAAGAAACTCGTATCTGTACAATTTGGAGAAGTTGTTCGGTCGAATGTTATCTCAATCAGACAGTCAGAGAACGTAGAAAAAGACTGTTCGCTGAAGTAACCAGATGTAACAATGTGGTTTGTCTGTGACGCGGGGCAGTCACTTTGAGTAATTGATCTACAGCGCCGCCTGTTGATAGTCAATAACACTGTCAGTCGATTACACTGCCATGACAACCGTCGATCTGTTGCAAGTAGATGCATTGTCGTTTTTCTGGTTGAACGCAATGCAGGAAGCTTAGCTACCGCTAAGAAAACAGGGCGTCCGCTTGGTGCATTTATCAATCATCTTATCATAACGCTATTTTCCGGCATTTAGTTTTTTGAGTTTAGTTATGCCGGTATGTTAAGTGAGGGATTTTTTTTAGCAAAAATACATAATAACAGACAAAAGCATGTCTAATAGCATCGAGAGTAGTTGACGCGTTCTTTCTAAGTGACCCATGCAATTATCTGCACAGAAAGTATACTATACTATAACTTTAACCTATTTTTTAAAGATTTGAAAGATATGTTGACTCAGGGCATTGAACGGATACTTTTGCGATAGCTAAAATAAAAGATCTGCGTTATGTTGACGCCGCGTGAAAACCAATTCAGTGATTTAAACCGTTGGAGGACCATTGTCTCGTAGTCGTCGAATTGCTGTGTTAAGCTTTGTCGGTCTGCCAATAGAGCTGGGCCATTGAATCAATCGAGCCATTTCGTAATTATCAATAGGCCTATAGCTCAGTTACCGATACTTCATTCAGCCGTTCAGTAGTTGTCGACTTGGAAGTGCCATAGCTAGGTAAGCTTATCTTCAACAGTTTGAAATTCTACGTGAATTACAAAAATAATATTATCATGGTATTTCAGTACGATGTTCTTAAATATAAATTTGTGATGTGCTCAGTGATGGCATAAACTTTATTATTTTTTTAGTTAAACTTGACTTTTTGTAAATAAAAATAGTAGTTAAACTTTAGGTCAAACTTTTAACTACCTTGAAAAAAGTTAACTTAATTTTTTTCTAAAGGCACAGGATATTTGACCGAGTTTATAGACTATATCTATGACCGGTCAATTTTGTCACCGAATTAACTAAAATTATCTACCTAAACTTTTTAGTTAGCCTAGTAACTAATTTTTAAGTCAAACTACTGTTTTAACTTAAATTATTTCAACTTAGTTAAATTAATAGTTTGACTTTTAAAAAATTAGTTAAACTTTTAGTTAGTAACTTTTTAGTTAACTTTTGCCCATCATTGAATTTATTTTACTTGAATTATTTTTACGCGCGAAAGCAGATACTGCTATAGCGCGTATTAGCCATCTCAGTTTTGTCTGTCTGTCTGTGGATCAGTCAAAAACGGTGCAAGCTAGGAACACCAAATTTTTACTGTCGGCTGCCTGGAAACCCTGGTTTGAGGATCTGTAAAGCTATTCCATAAATTCGAAAGGGATCACCCCAAGCGAGGGCCCCAAATAAAAGGAGGTAGAGAAAATTTGCGATTTTTAGCCAATAAGTCGCTGTATCTCAGAAACCGTGCGAGATAGCCCCTAGGTTACCAATTATCATTAATAGGAAGTCGTACACGGGCTTTTGTTTTGCACCAAGTTGAACATCAAAACAGAAGTTTTTGTGGATTTTTAAGCGATTTTGGGCTGCGAAACTTATTTCAACAGCGAATTGCGCCGAAATCACTAGTTATAGACAAGGGCAAGCTGCATATAAAATTTTCAGCATAGAACGTTGATTTCAACGGTCTAAGTCTTGACCTTTTAGGTTCAAGGAAACGAGGGCATAAAAGAGCGGTACCCTCGTAAAAGTCGTTATTTTATCGCTGTTGGCCAGTCCATTGTGAAAGCGGTTGCAGATACACATCAAGACATGGGCATGCTGCTTATCACAACAGGTACTAGTGACGAGCTTTTTAGTCGTATTAACATCGATGACTTTGAAAGACTCTGAACTCCGAAAATAAAGTGTTTTATTGTAGAGTGTTTTATTGTTTTTTTTGCGATTTTTGGCTGCGGCGCACACTTCAAGAGTATTGCGACGAAATAACTGAAGATAGACTAAGACAACTTACGAACAGGAAGTTAGGAACTGCTGTAGGCTATCGCGCGTCTCGTGAGCATTAGCTCAAATTTTTTTGTCATATTTGCGACGCTTGCATAATCACGTCTTGCGGGGGTTTGCTGTCAACACCAAGACGCTCGGTGCTTGCGTGGACGGACGGCCGTATATTACGCCGGCACGGCACTCTTTGTGCTACGCATATCTTTTGTTGTAATGAAGCCATATGTGAATGTGTATAGGATAACAAAACTAACGATTACAGTGCAGGGTGACATGGCGTCACATACTGCAGTCTGGCCGACAACGACGCTTGGCGGCGACAAGTTACTGACCAGCGCATTCGGTGACAATAATCATTCTTTAAAAAAGTTCTTAGATACATAAAAACATGTTTATAAATGGTTAAATATGAGGAATGGAATACCAGATCGCAAGTCGAAAAGCAAACAGAGAGATTGACGGAACTTGGTAAGTTGGTAGGCGCAATCATTGTCCCTATACATAATGAAACTTACAATATGGGAGAATAGATTTAACGTCCGCTTGAAAATTGCGCAGCGCCACCTTAACCTGTCGTATATGGGAGTCAAATGAAAAATCAACGCAAAAAACACCGAAACGGAAGCGAATAAAAACTGAAAGTAGAAAATCGCTAAACATGCATATAATACGTTCCAGTAATGCGCCAACGGCGAAGTCAGTCCTAGTTGCTATGTTGGACTAAGTAGCTATAACTGCTATAGGCTGCATACATAAAGTTCTGCGACTTTTTACTACGGCGTGATAAAAGTAGGACTAACACACGAAGAAATGTGGTAGACCTAGATATTTTGTGATATTACCGAGCTCAGTCAGTGACGAATGTTTTGCGTGCAGGGATGCTGGTGGTATTGATACACGTGCCGCAACGCGACTGCACTAATACAACCGTTGAAACCAGCAACGACGCCGTGACGACAAAGCTGAACGTGATCACAACTACAGATACCATCACTACTGACGTCGTCGATACTACGGAACTGCCCAGCACTACACTTGACTTGAAAGTATCGTAAAACGACATCCGTCTGAAGGCAGCAGAGAGAGAAAAGTGGAAAAAAATAGATTGCTCAATGTGCTTGTCAGAGAAATGACTAAAGTCTAAGCTACACTTGACTTGACGGTTTGTGTCGCTGTCATCTGTGTTGCTCAGAAACAAGTATTTGTAGATCAAGCAAGTAGAAAAAAAATTGTAAAAAACGACTTTTGGTTTTGTCTGTAATAGACTAATTTTTATTCTTACTGTTGCGTGAGTTACTGGGAGAAATCTTAACATTCCGTGTTAAAACTTTGTTTTTAACGCCTGTCGTTGTTGTTGATTTGACCTTTTTGTTCTTAGTTAGGCTAGTGATTTGGATAGGCCTAAGTTTATTTACGGTATCTGTGTTCTTGTGTTAGCTTTTATTGTTTCTTTATTTTTTTTATCCTGATAACCTTTACGATAAAGTTAATTTGCTTATTTCACATAACGTAGCATTACTTTACGTTTAATTCAGAACTTTGCGTTCATCAATATTTATGTAAATCAACAAGAAAATAATGACGTAAACGCAACTATATGATATTAATTTTGTTGAATGTGTGTGTTCGTTATGTGCAATTCTGCAGGGACTGGCGTTCTGCTATGATCATGCTTCCTTGAATACAACATGTCTCACCTATAGTGGCATCTGCTACGTAATTTTTTAAAATCCTGTGTTATAGTTTTAATGTTTTTAAAGTTATACTTCTGCACAATTAAAATAAAATAGTTGCAGTAACAATTAACAAAAGCACAATAGTAAAAATGTAGCATATAAGTTTTGATCCTCTGATACAAACGAACAAGAAGCCCAGCTGTTACTAAGGTGGAAAAACCGTACCGTCTGTATCCGAAGGCCAGCGTCCGACTTTCGGTCGCAGAAAGAAAACGATTGCTGAAAGTAACTACAGTCCCATATACGCTATGGTGATGCTGCTATATCAAAAGCTACAATCAACGCTAGGATACGATACGGTAATACGGCGCACGTACGTGATAAGCTGCAGGCAGCAACGTTGCATTTAAAATTGCGACTAAACCGCTGAAGATAGAAACATGGTTACTATTGACAGCCTATAGAAACTTGTCAACGCGCTATCCTCGCCGACGTTCTACGACGTGCGGTTTAAGCACATTATGCGTTACAGACGACGACAGAATAATGACAAACGACAGACAGACGACACATTGTGCCCAACGATTGGCCAGGAAACAGATTTTGTGCTTTACTGTCGTGTTTATCTGTTTATATATTGAGTTAGATGCTTACTAAACTTTTGTTATTATTTTTATTTATTTTATTACGCTGATACTCTGCAGGTGCAACACGATCTGAAATCGGACACACTGATATACGGCTGCAGTTCGTACCTCGTCGGCAGCCTATCTGACAACAGTACCTGGGCTGCCATCAACTGCGTCAGCAACTACCATGGTTACTATACCTACGACAGGTGCGAGTACTGTTGCGTTGGCAACCTGTGCAACCGTGACATGACGCCATCGTGGATCAAGGCCGACTGCAGCCGACTACGTTCTGCAGCAGCCACCGTTACCATGGCAACTGCCGCTGTAGCCGTGGCAGTCATGACGACATTTTGTCTCATCCCTATGTGAAACGCCAAACACGGCAGAAACGCAACTTCGTGATATTGACATGTGGGACAAGCACTCAAGCTTGATGACTGACATTTATTATTGCATAAGCTTTTGTTGACTGTATAGCATAGTCTTTTTGAATACATTATTTTAGTTGTTGTTGTAGGCCTAATGGGCGTTGGAACAGGGGTAGCAGAGGGAGCAGCTGCTCCCCAACTTTTTGCACGGGAGAGCAGGCCATAGCTCTTGCTCCCCCAAAAGTTTAGCCTTCTGCACTGCGATGTTAGACTGAGTCGAATCGACTTAGACATCTTAGAGTTTTGCCGCTCCGTGGGACGTTTAAGAACCAAAAAACTTTCAGCTTCAGGGGTGCTTCGCCCCACTGACCCCCCACCAGA
>Ga0209367_1008230_pt1 | contig 14269 bp, 6 predicted proteins | sample WorMetLIZISLAND2_FD_187412 | JGI IMG/M metagenome (GOLD analysis project Ga0209367, IMG submission 187412) | Marine gutless worms symbiont microbial communities from Max Planck institute for Marine Microbiology, Germany - Olavius geniculatus... ... | reverse complement strand
CCATTTCATACGTTCGTCAGTTGCAGCCTGTCGGTCTACGTGTCTAATGGTCAACGGCAGGCTTCCACCAAGCTCTGAACTGCAATGCATTCAAACTCTGCACCAGCGACGCCAAATTAACAACGCTCTGCTAAACGCGCTATTATACAGTGCATTATATTGCTTAGCAATTATAGCTGCTCGAACTTTCGAATGACGCCGGCTTTTTCCGCTAACTGCATCTAACTTTTCTTGTTATACGACGAAAATTATAAGTACTAGGCAATTACTATCACTTTGCCAGAGTTGATAGGCCTATATGGACCTAAACTGTGCGTGACGGTGTTTAGCAGTCTGCACAACCTGGCGCCGAACTATCTTTCCACCATGTGTCAACTGGTCGCCGAGAACCCCAGCCGTCGGCACCTACGCTCAGCTGCAGGTGGGGACCTTGCCGTTCCAGCGACACGCACAATACGCCACGGTCCTCGCAGCTTCGCCGTCGCAGGACCGTCCACGTGGAACTCGCTGCCGGCCTCTCTTCGCAACTGTCATCTGCCATCCGCTTTCCGGCGTGAACTCAAAACTGAACTGTTTGCCGGAGCATATTTTTATTAACACACTCGTGACTGTTTCTGCTGTAAGAGTGAGCGAGCATTAACTCTATCGACTCATCATCATCATCATTATCATCAACTACATTTAGCCTACCGTAGAGACTTTAAAACTCACCCGTTCGCCAGCAAAACCACCACTGACTAACTGTTAACATCCGCGCCCATACAATTCGAACGTTGAACTTGCTTGACATTATGACCTGCTACAACTACTTACTTAGGCCTAATGACATGAATTGAGTTCTTATAATTGCTTTGCTAAAAAAGGCTATGACAGTGTATATAATGCTTCCAACTAGTTCCGTGTCTAGTTTTGCTACTGTTTTCGGGTAAACTAAAAAATTATCAAAGAAAAAGCCACTGGGCACCTTTGCTGTAGGCCTAAGCTTACTTACCTCCGCGTTAAGCCAAAAAACAAGATCCACAGATGTACTACAACGACAAGTTGTCCAGCTGGTTAGAAACAAGCGTTTGTGTTGCAACTAATCAGTGGAAGCCTTGCAGATGCAGTCGCTCTCTGCAGGAAATGAGTGGAACGCTCGTCACCGGTGCCGGACATTTCACCCTTTCCTCTGGGCATATCCCCCTTATTTTTCCCCCCGCCCGACACGCAACATGCGATCTACGAGTAACGTGACAATGAACGAGGAAAATGTCTGGATGGCGCAGAAATAAGAAGGAAAACAGTTCAAAGAGTGGGGAAAATTGTCCGGGTGATAAGTTTGGGGGAATATATCTACGAGGGGAAATATTCTGCATCGCTCGTGGTTGGGTGCTGCTGTAGAAGACTTTATCAACGTGTGCTGCGGTAAGTGTCAAAACAACGCCGGCAGAACTGACGGTTCGCTGCCTAAAAGTCGCTACTGTTAGTTAATGACTGGCGGAGTTAATGACTTTGCAGCATGCTGCTGTTTATAAGCCAAAAAGAACTCTCGTTTTTCTTTCTGATGCACTAAACATTTATTGCCATCCCTATCGTTGTGCCGCAACATCTGTGTATGAATTTCTCAGCTACAGATTTATAATAACTCAATTTATGCAGTATACAACTTCGTTCCTAACCTTGATATTGTTTCAGCACAGTGTTTAGGCTTTTGCTTTTTTAACGTAAACTGATCCGAACTGAACTAAACTGCACTGGTGATATGTCACTTCAGTTAAATTCAGTTGATTTATGTCGCTTTGTAAAGACCTAAAAAAGAACGCTAACGACCAAAGGTAACGACTAAATGTAACGCCGACAACGCAATACGTTAGCGCAGTTCGACGGCGGTAAAGAAAATAACGGTCTGTCGGCCGTTCGTAATGTGCGTGCTGAGAGGTAATCACAGACAAAGTCAGTAAAGTAACTAAGAGCTGGGTAAGTCGGGGGGAATAGTAACAGTTGTAGTTAGCAGTTGCACGGGGATGAGATCCACTAACGATCATCATCTACTATACGCGTGCACTAAGCCATGTATTAGCCGCGCGCGTTGCAAATTAACTAAAGACGAGACGCATGCTGTATAGCGGGGGAGATGCACAGCTCAGAAATTAATTTTCAAAAAGTCGATAGAGAAATTCTATAGAGTGCGCGAAACGGATGCGTTTCGCCATTCATTAGCAGTTAATTAACACGTGATGCAGCGGCACTGCAGCCCTGCATGCGTGTTAACCGAGACACATATCGTACGGAAGTTCGCATTCGCGTAATATATTTCTTCTATTCATCCGTGCGCCTGCGAAGACCGGCTTTATTATGACGTATTTATGTTTGCATAAATCTCTTCACTTACAATTTAAGAATAAAACGACAAATAAGTCACGAAACAAATTCAGCAAAGTTATAACGGAAACACATCTTTATAAACCAGTAACGTCCATGTTTCGCATCACATTATCACATTTCGTTTCACTAATCAGTTTAATAACAAAGATATTTCCAAAAAATCATTAGAGATATTATCAAACACCTTCAAAGCAAATTCGTATTCGAACGTTTCAATGCTATCTTGACACGAAGTTGTTTAGTTATCGTTTGTGTGACGTCATTTCCGGTAAATTTGTTCTGTTGTGTGACGTTCAGTTTAGTCAATTTGCATAATTAATCACAAACGGTATTTTAAAACAGAAATAATAAACTGCCCAACCAACCAATGCAGCTATTGGCAACACGGTCTATATTGCCGAGTTATTATTCCAGCTGTGTTGCAGAGATGTGCACTTTTCTGTGAAAAGGCCGTAAAATTACCTTAAATACGACGTAAACAAAAGTTCGGCTAAATTTCGTAAAAAAATCTTGCGACGGTACGTTTTCGTATAATTTACAGATTACAGGACTCATAAAAATGTCGAAGATTTGAGATTGTGTCTACATAATTTCAAATCAAAGGCGCATAAATGAGTTTTCTTTTTAATATCGTGGCAGATACATGTTATTGTTTTTTTGACGAACAGCTAGACTCATACGACGGCAATACCGCCCCATGCATGCATGCATGGGCGGTAAAAAATCGTTGAAATCTTGATTACAAAAATTAAAAAAACTAAAATTTAACTGAAAATTGCAAGTAGCTGATCATGGCGCACAGTGTCAACGCGGGAAAACACAACGAATCTGTATAGCTAAAATAGCAGTGCACTGGATCGCCAGAAAGCTAATACGGTATACATGTGACCAGAATCCGTGAATGGATTCAGCGCTCATTACGACGTTAATGTACCTCGGGCACGCGGCTTAAAGGACGGACTTATCGGGTCGAAATGAAATCCCGATATCCGGGCGACTTTAATGGGCTGGCAGCGCTATTCTTGGGTCATCATTGAACGACGGAGGCCGGCTCTTGCGTCATCTGCAGCCGTGCGTCCTCTGCATTTCCATCGCCCTCTATAGTCTCCACTTCAGTTCGACCGTTTGCTAGTTTCTCTCGTTCAGTTCTCCAACGCATCACGTGCCAGCTGGTCAGTGGCGTCGTGGGCGGGGAGAAAGAGTAGGGAGAGAAATTTTGGTAAAATTTAGGGACAATAATGTAATTCTGAGCATCACTCATAATCTCCTCTGTCGGAAAATTGCAACCTCCTGTCCGGCCTATTTTTTTAATCACGACGACGCGCCTTTAATGCCAAGACTGAGATTCCCATGTAAGCTATTGTAAATGGCGGGGGAATGAATAACCGCTGCTGCTGCTGGAGAATGCAGAATGAGAACAGTGAATCGTGATTGGTCCAGTAAGCGTTGCGAATTTGTGATTGATTTAGCCAATGTAGGTTTAAAATATACTGCTCGTTTTCGTACAAATCAAGCATTCGCGGGGCTGACACCCAAAACATGTCCGGGTGGGTTCAGTTCTATCTTTGTATCAAACACTGCGGACGAAAACGGCAGCGGCAGGCAAAGACGAACAATCGATTAAACTAATTATCGTAATTAATAAATAATTAATTAATTAGATTTTATGCTAGATCTAATTTTAATTAATTAGCAAAAAGTTGCTAACGTTAATGCTGATTAATTTACAAATTTTTCTATTTACAATTGTTGAATTTTTAATCAGAGGTGTAATTAGTTTGCTGTTGCGACTGTAGCACATAGGGACAAAGATAAAGTCACATGAGTTTTTGTGTTTTTTTGTCTAGAAGATACCCGCAGGCAGTATGTGGCCTTGAGAGAAACTTTTACCAGTTCTAATTAATTACGAAGCAACAAATGTCAATTCTAATCTATTAGAAAGAAAATGCCCATTAGTCACATCTCTGCAAGAAAGCTTTGGGGGGGGGGGTGAAAACCAGCACAATAATGGACCTGGAAGAGCATCATATCTCGTTCAGTAAGGTGTCGGCAGAGCCCCAGCCGCAAGCGATCTCAGTGCACTGCATTCTTGGACGTAAAAACGACTTGTCAATGCTAAAATGAGACTGCTCTCACTGATTTCAAGTCAATGATTTTTTCCTCCGCTTGATAAAAGGGGCGGGGGGCAAAATCATTGGAGCTTCGAAGAAAGTTGCAATTTTTCGACAGACATCTGCAAATTTCTTACAGACGAAATTATGGGTGCTCAAAATTTTAATTTTTACCTTAATTTCTCTAAAATGGCGGTTTTAAACCCAAATTTTTGCATTTTAAACTAGTTTTATTCATTTTTTTTAAATTCGCGAGAATTAGCTAACATCGCGAAATTCGGGGGGGGGGTGCCGCCCTGCCCCCCTCCCCCCTTCACGTCGCCACTGCACGTGCTTAATGGATCGTCGCCTTGGCAGTTGGCTAATGACGCTGCTGCTGCTGCTGCTGCTGCTGCGGTAATGGAGACAGCAACGTCCACGTACAAGTAATTACACCGTATCTGCTGTGATGGTGGCTTGCTATGCCGCCTGACTCAAGATGGGTCGGTGCCCGCCAGCTTCACCACTCGGTCGTGTAACGTTGCACACGACGCATACTACATTCAAACTGTCACCAGACGTTAAACACACTTGCAGGCTGTGCATAATTACAATATACAACTTTTAATATTGATCCGTCTCGTCTCTTTACTACCGACGTCACCGATACTAGTGACTCGCTTTAAGAAAATGCCTAAAACACTCGTGTACGTCTTCGTGTACGTCTCATAAGTAATTTGTCGGACAACAAACCCCCTTTGGGAGGTACAGACCAGAGCCGCGACGACAAAACCCGCTGCTACAAAATTATAAGAGTCAGCGGCTTGTAACAGAGGAGGGACGGTAGACATATCAATTTTTTGTCGCGCGAGGAAATTGTCTTAAGAGAAATGTAGTGGGAACAGTAGCGTAGACAAGGGGGACCCAGGGGGCCCATCCCCTCCCCCAATAATCCGGACAAAACATAAGCATACGTATAAACTGCGCGAAATTTGCCAAATGGGTCACTTTATTTTCGGGAAAATAATTAAAATTGTTGCTACTAGATTTCATCTTTTAAAGCTGAAATGCACCAAATTTGATTTCGGCTAGGGCTCCGCCCCCGACCCCACTGGGGGAGCTTTCTACGCTCCCCAGGCCTCCTAGCTGGATTTTAGGGGGTCCTATTTCAAGACTAAGGGAAGAAAGGAAAGGAGAAGAGGGGAAGGCACCGGAAGGAAGGGAAAGGTTAAAAAAGAGGGCAGGGAGAGGGACAAGAGGGGGAAGGGAAAGGAGGGAAAGGGAGACGAGCCATCCAACTGCAATTTCTGGCTACGCTACTGAGTGGGGAAAATGGAGTTAAATTGTCGCACAGTCGTGAATCTCAGGCCCACTACGTCACCAGCAGTGACCAGCTGAGCACTGCAACTCGGTCTCCAAAGCTTCACGACGAGTGCCGGTGCACCCACCTGTGAGTGCGTGCTAGTGTCTACGGCGTATGCATCGTGGTTGTCGACTCGATCGGTCCGTGAGAAAAGTCTATTCGGCCTAATGAGATTGTGCGAGCCATGCACCGACCGACCAGCCGACCGGTTTAATTACTAATTCCACGCCGCGGCAGCATAACGCTAATGGCGAGTGGACGAGTGTGCTTAGTTGTGAGGCTTCGTTCGATCGTTCTCCCTCAGTCTCAGTCTCTGCGCGGGAATGACGACACACTCAATGCAGAGACAGGCGGGCTTTTACCGCCTTTGACACCGCACTCAGTGGATGACGTCGTGGCAGGTGTCAGGGGAGAAATGCAATACCATTGTCCCCAAAATTTTATCCTGTCGGAAAATTTTATTCTTCTTAAAAATTTTTTCCTAAATTAAAACATAAGACTAAAAGTGCTTAACTTAAGAAAATTTAGAGCCAAAAATTAAAATTTTGAGCACCTATAATATCCTTCGCAGGAAATTTGCAGCTCTGTCGAAAAATTCTCCCCCTACTGCACGACGCCGCTGCCGCTCGTTATACTACAAGAAACGCCTTGGCTGTGGTGGGCGCCATTAACTACTTGCAATTATGCGGCCTTCCTAACAGCGTGATCTTGCTCTCCGTCCGTCTGTCCGTCCGTTGTTCATCTGTCCCGCACGGGCTCTTTACTCGAAAACTAAAAACTGTATAGGAGGAAAACGAAATTAACGTAAACGTCCCCGGGGTAGGAATAATCGGCATGTCAGTTGTCAGTTCAAAAAGTAGCCTACTGGTGATGGTTACGGCCACTGCTACAGAAGAAACGGCCAGTTCTCTCTAACAGTACTAGGACTGTTGGCTAACTGGCATACTGACCCAGTCGGTTAAAACGTTAGCTGTTAATGAAGTCGATCGGCGATCTGACTGACTTGGGTTGTATGCTAGCTTAATTGGGTTCAACCCTCGCCGGCTCAAAGTGCTACAATGTGGACAAGCACCCAAGCAATGGACCTAACTGTCCATGCAAAATCTTTTTTCATTCAATCTTCTTGTGCACTTCGAGTCAGGCGGTCGCATAATATGTCGGCACCGAGCCGATATATTTTTCTAGTTGATCTTGATCACAGTCAGAGAAAAACAAAGAACACGAATCCGCAAAGCTACTGGTCTTGCTACCACTTTATGCTAAATAAAAGATCATCACTGGCATGGCTTGATAGTTGGGCCCAACGATCGCGAGGTCGCGGGTTCGACTCTTGGCAATTCCACTGCCGAGTAACAACCCTGGGCAAGTTGTTCACTCACCACAGCCGGACGGCGCGATGACCTCAATCAACTAAGTAGCCCAAACAAAAAAGCGCAATCACGGCCGGCGCAGGGCAGTGTTTCTAAGCTGCACACGTAAACCGCAGATCGACGGTGATAACTCTCGCTGCTAGTTCTTGCGCTGGCAGAATTTGTTGCACACAGTGCATTGCACACGGACGATGGCGTTGACTTAACGTGGTCGGTCGAGCCGTCAGCTCAGAGCTCAGAGTGTCAGTAATTGCTGCAGCATGGTCTAGCTAATCCCCGACACGGCATCAGCCACCGAACGACCGCCTCGGATCATTACCGGTACAACCACCCAGCCGTCCGTCTCTCCGTGAGCAACCGCGTTACCACGTCTGGGGCTTTTCCACCAGATCTGGGTTTTTTCCGAATCGTCTGGGTTTCTGAGAATTTGTGACCAAGTGGTAATCTTTAATTAAAGATTGATATATAATTCACCCATGACGGTAAAGTAAAAAAATAAACACAGAGAAAAATAACACAGTAGCAACACAAAAAATAAACCGTGATTTGGGTTTTTGTCAGGTAACAAGTTTCTGACAGTAATTTATTACCATTTCATTCCAAACTCTGGCCGCTATAACATTTCAAACAATTTGTAATGATATTTTGTTTTGCGCTATTAGCTCTAACTAAGGTATCGGTATTTACACTAATTTCCTGCTTATTATTCATAGTCAGTTTAGCAAATGGTAACCATCTGATAGCAGCCATGCAATTTTCAGTGCAGTTCTTAACCATAACAATAAACACAACCAGACAGCGCACACTTCCACACATTTCAGTTTTTTTACACAAAACTTCTCTGCAGTTGTATTCATGGAACTGTCCACTTCACTGAACGACGAGTGGCGCTAAAAATTGAAAGAACCGCATTTGCACACATCAGTGCTGATATTACAGCTATAGACTTAATGCTTGTGCAACTGACATCTTCCAACAAAAGCAACTTACTTACTTACTTTCTTATATGTATCTGGGTTTTTTTCGTCGGAAAATCCGGGGCTTTCCTAAGATCTTGAACGGCAACGGGGCCGTTGCTCGCTCATTACAGAACGAACGGTGCAAAGCAAGCAAGCAGCTGATGGGTGTGCCACGCCAGCAGCAGCAGCAGCAACGTGCAGGGATAATTACTGAGCAGCAGTGGCGTAATCACATCTGTCTAGAACGAACGACCGGTGGCTTGCTATGCCTGCCGACGAACGAATCACGCCAGCTATAGGCGACTACTGACTGCTGATGTTTTGTTGCCCAGCTATGTAGGACAAGAACAGCTGTGGCACTGGCACATATCACCAAACGTAGATCAGAAGCCCTTCTAAGACTTTTAGGCTATACTTCACGTTCTTCAGTCCAGTTCTACAGGGTTGCATGTTGATATTAGTGGTGCGGTGATCCCGTGCCATTCGGTGCTTTAAGTTATTTGCATGTGTCGGAATCATTCTATGGATGCCTTCACTTGTTACAAGCAAAAATGATAGCGTCGTTTAATTGGGGCCACCCTGTAGGGACAGTAGTTTTGTGCGCAACAATACCGGCCGTGAAGTTGTAGTCTTGTTGTACGTAATCGCTTTGCAGCACATTCCTGACTATTCCCGGCACGTTTATGAATCTTCACTGGCGTATAGGCCTATAAGATGCTAATGCGTGCAATGTCTGCGCAAGGATTCAGCAGCAAGTCTGACTACAGCACGGGGAGAAGCTGCAGCAGCAGCGTATAGCCGTGGGCATCCGAAAGTGCCATCATCAGCCATTGCTGAGTAAATAAAAACAAGCAGACAGCAATAATTGCAGTGTGCGCAGAGTATCAGACACAATTACATGTACTATCTTTGGCGAAATTGCGTCTTGCAGCGCAATCGATTCCGCCTATTTCTATACATTTTCCGTAGCGTGGTCTCTCTGTCTGTCTGTCGTCGATCACATTCGTGCACCATACATACTTAAACCGTTCGACGAACGTCATTTCACAGGTACACTTACAGTGTCGTCCAGCCTGTCTTAGATGGGAGTCTCTGACACGACAATGAAAGGCCTGATTTGGGGTCAAACTCCCAGCCAAAACTGCAGTCAAATGGTCAGTCCTATGCTGCGCCTGCAGATTATCAACGAGGAGTTGGGTGGACTTGCCTGGCAATTACGCTTTTTGCCAAATTATTTCAGTTCTTGTTTTGCTCACTGTGCGTCTCAGCTGTGTTAAGCCCAAATTCCATTACGCCGACTTTCAACGAAACTTCTCCTCGGGGAAATTCCCCGACACAAATCATGAAAGTCGTCGACATGATTTGTGTCGGCGTAATGGTATTTGAGCTTTACCCTAGTGACATATAAGAAAAGTTCCAATCTAAGCTGAAAACCTATCTTTTCAGACAAGTCTACATTGCATGATTCCTCTGAGAACGTTGTTGAAGAGTGTAACCTGTAACTGTAACTGTAACTGTTTGCTGTTGCGCTTATTTTATGTTTTTATATTTCAGTGTTGCTGTTACTGCGTTTTGGCGCCGTGCGCTTAATAACACCGTGACAGACTGACTGACAGACAGACACGGACAAACAGACAGACTGCTGACACGTGGGTTGATATTGCAATCTTTACAGAACAGTCACAGAGATTGCTGTCCACACATTCATTCCGCAATGATCGGATAACGTGCGTCCCGGAAGAGACGAGCGAACAGAAATTAAAACGGCGACGACGTCGACGGTGACGGTGACGGCGGACAGTTTGCACCGCTGACGACAGAGCGACAGACCAACGAACGGACATCAGTGACGTCACTTGCAGAGAGATCGCTGCGTAGGCCATACTGCTCGCAGAACGAATTACACGACCGTAAAACGCGGTTACAGGGGGCGCGGGCAGGGGCTGTCCGTGCCCCTGCCCCCGCCCGGGTCCGATCATAGCGTGACTGTGTCGTGTAATACAGGTTTTCTTTTGATCCGTGGAGTGTGTGAGAATGCTGGTTACAGCGGTCGACAATGACGGGTGAGTTGGGTGTGATGTTAGGTGAAACTAAGTAACCGAGACACGTCTCATTTGTGCTCATTTTATTTGTGCTCAGCTTGGCTTAAAATGATTAAATAGTAGACTATTGTTCTTCATAGGAAACCCATCTCAGAGCTACGGAGCGTCACCTGCCATACGGTCATACAGTGTTACCTCCACCCGACAAAGGCTTAATCTTATCCAAACAGACAGGTACTCGGTTTACCTACCGCGAAGGGATGGAAGGGTGAGCTAGTTGACCTTGTGTTCGGCGGAATGTATGAAAGAACCACTCGCTAGCAGACGACAGCTGGTATTAACGCACAAGCGGTACAAAACCCACGTTCGGAGACACTGTCCATCGTGTCTGGTCGACGGACAGGTCGCAGCGGCGTATCGGTCGGTAAATTGCGAAATGAGTTCGGTAATGACGGGGCCGGGATGACTGTGCGCTGACCGGCAGGCAATCACGAACTGCGCGCGCTGCCATGGGCTGATGGTAAGTGGTTCTTTCAAGCGTCTCGTCACCAGCGAAAAATGCATTATGGCACCTTTCATCAGGGCACGCCCCGAGTTGCTGATGACAGGCAGCGCTGCGCTGCTTCTGATTCTGATATATACATTAGCGCAAACGACGTTAGTGAGACTCATTTCCACATCTATGCATACAAATACGCGCGCTGCACGGCACGTAATACTGGTGGTACGGCGCCCGAGGCGTGTCAACTGGACAGGCGCCCTGCGTTCTGGTATAAGAAGAAACGTATGACGACGAACGAGCAGATGGCAGGCCCGAGAAAGATTAATCCGTAACAGCACAATGTATTCATACTTGTATACTTCTGCCCTTGGTACATGCGACATCTATGATCCATAAATATGTAATTAACAAGAAATCTGAGCTAATGCTCATGAGACGCGCGAGAGCCCATAGCAGTTCATGTTCGCAGGTAATCTTAGTCTATCTCCATTCATTTCATCGCAATTCACTCCTTTGCAGCCAAAAATCGCCAAAAAAATCACAAAAAAAACATTTTTAGGGTTCAGGACAATCATACTCATCAATATTGACAATCCTAAGAAGCTCGTCGCTAGTGCTTGTTATGATAAGCAGCATGTCTGTGCCTATCTGCAACCATTTTCACGTTAGACGAGCCAATAGCGGTAGAATAACGCCTTTTAAGGGGGGTGCCTTTCTTTCTCCCCCTCCTTTGTGGGGACCCTCTTAACCCAGTGGCATGAAATTTTGTCACAAAATACTAGAGACTCTTACCTATTATATGGTAAAAACCAGAAGTCTCTGTCTCACCTGGGCTCCGATCGGTACCGGGCTGTGACAGACACCAAGACAGAATTACCATAGCTAATACGCGCTATATATAGCTCTCGCGCGTAAAAAACTGTAAGGGTTGATGAGGACACATACGCATAGCTTGGATTTTAAGATTAATCCGTAGCGACCTGTGCTCTGGCCGAGCTCGCAATCGTCCAGTTTGAGTGGCGTGCGGCCGGCAAGCCTGTGAGGTTAATTGTGAACCGAGGCAGAATTGCCTCAAGCAATGTGCAACGGCAACCTGACTGCCCGCTGGATAATGATGCGCTCTGATCTTCCATATTGATTCTTTAGCACCGCATAGCCAATCAGCAATAAGTAAGTAAGTAACAAAAACGACACCAGAGAATATGTAGTAACATAAGCGTAATTGCGCGGGAACTGTGCAGTCACAAAGGACCGGGTGGGATTATGAGATGGTGATGGAACAGATGAGTTTTCAGGCGGAACCGGAAGACAGCTAGCCACGGAAGGTGCGGAGATGACGTGTTCATGCAGCCTGTTCCGGACACGTTGTAGGGTTAAGAACAGAAAAATGCGAGTAAGCTTTCATCATTCATGTACATGTATAATAGTGCTGCTAATCGCTCCTCGTTTTTATTCGTCAGGTGATGGACGATAGACGACAAAAGGACAAACCACGCTACGGGAAATCTGCGGCTGTAGGCGGTATCAGAGATTCCGCAACGACAGCGATTCCGAGCAGCAGTAAAGCGACGCAGCATTTTATGAACGGACTGCAAGAAACTTCTTATTACAAGAAAAGAGTCAGATGCACACGCCTATACAAATGCACACAGAATGGGACACAGACCAGTAGCCAACTAGCAAACGTCGTCGTCATCGTCGCCTTGTCTGTGAATCTAGACGCCGGGCCGTGCTTGCGACCGCAGCAGTCAATAAGGTCGTCAGGCCTTTACCCTAGCTCCCTGCCTCCGTGTGTCTGCTGCAGGAATGCCCGGCCATGACGGGCACGCCATCTAAACCCCGCCGTCACACCCGCATCAGCCCCGCCGTCCAGCCCCATACAGACCACCCACCCAGCACGCGTCTAATCGAGCGCGTCCGAACGTCCGTCCGTTCGACGACTGTATGACGTCTTGGGTGGCATTACGTCATTCTGTCGACGGACACCTTGGGTTGTTCAGTGGACCGCGGCAGGTTGTCGTAGTGAAAGTAGGAAACCGAATATCACTAGACAAAAGTACTCAAAATTTAAAAGACCAGCGGTAAAATTGCCACAACCATAACCGTTTTAGAAACGTCAAGTTTAATTTATATCATTTGACTTAACTCTTCGTAACTAACAGCAGCATCATGGGTATAAAACGCCCATGCATATGCTTATAGACGTCGTGGGTGGCTGCCATAAAGAGTTAAAGGGATGTATAACTTTATACGAAAGCCATCGCAGTGCTACGGAGCGTCACCTACCATATGGAATCACCTTTACCGGTACTGGATTTACTTAACCCGGAGGGATAAAAGGCTGAGTTAACATCGGTGTAGGTTATATACTGAGGTGGTTTACCTGTCCTCAGACAGTCAGCAATCCCAGTAGTAACAAACAGGAGTCGAACTCACCACTTTTAGATCGCAATTACAGCATCCTAGCCATTATACAGCACTGCCAAACCACTTGTCCTACTGTCTTATCACCCAAAGTGTCACCACTCAAGGAACAACAAAAACCATCCAAATTGTCCGACCATCCGTCCGTCCGTCGGTCCGGCGGTATCGATCGCGGCCTGACGCCGAAGCCGATGGCTTCTGTCTGCGTGGTCGGCGGTAGGTCGGGTCGGTGCCCGCTCGCCGGCCCGGCCCGACCCATTCCCGTCCCCGGCTCGGCCCCCGGCCCACGGTCGGTCGTCGCGATCGGTCGCCGTGCTAATGGGAGCGCGGTCCAGTCGCTGCTGACGATCAATCGATGGATTGAAACGAACCAACCAATGAACGGACAAACGGACGTCGGACAGAAACACCCCACGACTAAACCTCTCCCGCCGCTATGATGAAACCCTCACGCATCGTTACTGCAACGCAGCAAGCGGCTCAGTTTTTTTTTTATTTCAAGTTTTATGGCGTTATATTCAGACCTGCTTTTAACTTTTTGACTATAACTTCTAACCGATAAAAGTTTCTGCTATAGGAAACCCCTACGACGAAACCCCTTTAAGATAAAACGACAAATCTCTTTACGATAAAACATCCGGCGACAAAACCTGTGTGGAAAGGTGGGGGCCTAGTAAAGGGCTGAGAGCAAACCCTCCCCCAGGCACCCCCATAAATTTCATTTGACGGGGGCAAGAATATGTCCCCCATGGCTGTCACTGAGCGGAAGTAGGGCGTAAAACAAAAGAGGGGTTTTGTCATGGGAGAGTCTGTACGTATGTACGGTTCCTACTCGTGGTTGGATTCTGACGAGGCGAGCCGCGCCCACAGCCACAACCACTGATGACTTGCCGACCAAATCACTGCCATACACCGCAGTCTGCCATCACTCTGCTTCCTGCTTTATAATAATCAACTTTATTCATCGAAAAATTCGGTAGCATCACAAACAAAAAAAGAAAAAAAACAAAAAAAGAACAAAAAAACACTAATGCATACTCATGACAGATACACATACTGTAGATAGTTACCACAGTCTCAAATAGGCCTAATAAACATTACACTAGGCCCTATAGCTGGCACACCTTACATAATATATTGTCCAGCATGTTAAAT
>Ga0209367_1008228_pt1 | contig 14272 bp, 7 predicted proteins | sample WorMetLIZISLAND2_FD_187412 | JGI IMG/M metagenome (GOLD analysis project Ga0209367, IMG submission 187412) | Marine gutless worms symbiont microbial communities from Max Planck institute for Marine Microbiology, Germany - Olavius geniculatus... ... | reverse complement strand
ACTGCTAAAATCTACGTTGAATGCTGAAAATTTCATACGCAGATTGTCTTGGTCTATCGCCAGCCATTTCGTCGCAATTCAGTGTTGAAATGTGCGCTGCATCCAAAAATTGCGAAAAATTCACTATAAACCTCTTTGAGGGGTTCAAGGTCGTTCAAGGTCATCGATGTTCATAAATCCAAAAAGCCTGTCACCAGTGCTTGTTATGATAAGCATCATGTATGCACCTATCTGCAACCGTTTTCACATTATTCGAGCCAACAATGACAAAATGACGTCTTTTCAGGGGGGTACTCCTCTTCGACGCTCTCGTTTGAGGGGAACCCCTGCACCCAGTGGCACGAAATTTTGTCACGATAAACTAGAGAACTTGGGGCAGCCCAAAGTAAAGATTTCGTGATCCTAGCTTGCACCGTTTTGATACAATCCACGAATGTGACAGACAGACAGACGGACAGACGCCCAGACGACGGCAAAGACGCGCGAAGCATTCTGCTTTCGCGCGTAAAAACCAAGCAAAATAATTGTTTTTGTCAGAGTCATTCAGATGCTTGCCTGGACAGCGCGGTAGTGGCAGATGTTGCCGACCGCCAGCACGTAGTTGTACAGACGCGAGTAGAAAACGAAAGAAATGAATGGCGAATACCGTCTGCCTCGCGCATTGAACGACTCCTGAACGATGCCATGATAACAACATCAGTCGATGTGACAGTCTGATGTGACACGTCATGCGGTGAACAATTTGATACAGCCAAATTAAAATGTGTTTCTTTTCGACAAAACTGAGACCAAAACAATCCCTCTAACATCATGCTCCATCGGTTTCTTTATTTGCTATCATTCCTGATGAAGTAAGTAAGTAAGTAAGTAAAATGTAAATTTATATAGCACACATTGTTGAATTAACCTTTAATGAAGAGGACTAGTTTGAAGTCAAAAATGACACACTTTACGGTACATAAAACGGACACAAGCGAATGTGCAGTTTGGAAAAAAAACTGGCAAAAAAGAAAGGCAGACGTAATTTTACAATCTTAAATGCAGTGGTAAAGCGATGATTTATATTTTTGACCTGAGGTAAATAGCCTTGCAGATAGCCGTAACATCTAGACCCTTTGAAACGTTGATTTGTTATAGGCTTACCTGCCAGTAGGTGACGGCGAACTCGATATAAAGGCCAATGACGAACGTCAGAATGGCTGCGATAAGTCGTGACTCAAAGTGAGCAATTATGATTACGTCGATTAGCGCGTACGTGCCGTACCAAAACAACAGCACGAGCGGAGTGAACAGCAAATAGTTGAAGAGCGTGTCGATGATTGCAAACTTGGCGCTTGTCTTCATCTTTGTCGTCGCCACAGGCCGCCAAGCCTGCAACGAGAAAAACAACAAGTGACCGAAGTAATTCGGTAAAACGCGAAATCTTTTTAATCGGTGCTGCCCTCTAGTGAGCAGGCAATTTGCAAGTAGGCCTATGGCTGGGGAAAGTTTAACTCCCACTCCCCAAATCTCCCTTGTCCCTGAGAATCACCAAGTCAAGGACCTCCATCTAACACTATGTCTTATCGGACCCCGCAAGTGTACCTGGCAAATGGCACGTAGGCCAAAATCCGTTGAACGGGTTAAACAGGGTGCAGAGAATGACATTTCTGTGGCATATGCACTAATACATGACAATCGGCTGCAGTTCCAACATTTCGACCGAGTTGCTGCTCCCGAGTGCGAAGTTTAGGATGAACCGTCGCTTTCACTACCGGGATAATGTGGCCAGAGTCCGGCAATCATATAAACAATACACAGCATGCCGATGAGAACAGACTGGCGGAGAAAACTGACCGCGTTTCGGACTGCAAAGCTGCTGTTAAACAGAACAGAAAGATTTCAGTAGTACAAAAATTATAGCTCATACAGTGTCTTTCTGCTGCTACGGTAAACACTACACGAAGTTTCGTAAAAATTAAAAAACCCTTTTTTGTTTTTTAGTAATTCACTCAATTGATGATCAATTTACACAAAAGTTCTACCAGTTGTAGCTAAAAAATACTAATTAAAAATAAGTAAACAAAAAATGGTAGTTCATTAAATATTCTTCGCTGTTCGTGATGTAACGCTGACGTCATAATGTGTCGTGAGTACAAGCTTGCTTGTCTCAGTTGGTGCTGTCAGTTGCTACCCTGCTTCAATGGTAAACTTAATCTGCTTCGCTGATGAAAAATGTTCATCACGCCAGCACTAAGCAACATGCGGATATGAAGTCAGGCGTTTCGCGATTCAAAAACACAACCATTTTGCAAGCTCGATGTGCTAGTCTTGCTCGAACATGTGAAAGTCCAACTATCCCCACAGACATGTAAATGTGATTGCTTTGCACGTTTTTGTGGCTGCAACTTAAAACTTCAAGAATTTGTCATGAAGGAACCAGATTTTTCATCATCAGAACAGGGGAGCAACTGACAGCACCAGTTGAGATTAGCAAGCTTGTACCCGTGACACATCAGCGTTACGTCACGACTAGCAAAGAATATTTAATTAACTGCCATATTTTGTTTAAATATTTTGAATAAGCATGTTTTCAGCTAAAACTGGCAAAAATTTCGTGTAAATTGATCATCATTTGAGTGAATTATGAAAGAAAGAAAAAGCAGCATTTTATGAAACCCTTTTAAAACCCTTTTATGAAACACCGTGTATATAAACGTGTTCAGTTGCTAGCATACAGCACAGCGGCATGAGGTATAGTTCACGAGCACTTAGGCTTAGTTTACTGATATTTATCAATGAAAATGCATATAGTTTACCGTCGGCTATTGAATCGCCCAACGCGCCAAACCGGCTGGTATGATTTGACGCAGTAAATAAAGCTGTAGCCATACGCGTGATACGCGTCATACCGGGTATCTGGCTGGAACTAAAATCGGCCTACCGGTTATCCCTGTAAAACATTCACACCGATTTTTTTCTACGTACGAAACGGACAGACAAATAGATAGACGAACGAGCATGATGCGTAATGCGGCCTATAGCACGGATGCTGCATAAATCTATCGCTAGCACATGACACACCTGAAGTCAACCGGTGCAAATAAGCATAAGGCATATGCAATAGTACGCAGGCTACATGCAGTTGAACAAGTCAAGATTTGTATCTTCAGCAGACTGCTATGTGCTTTCTTGGACTTGTTCGTTTTCGCGTTAGAAGCTTGTACGGAACGGACGCGCATTGCGGCCTATTACGACGGCTGCACAAAACGCCCAATAATTAGCGAAACTAACCCGAGAGTGAAGCGAGCAGGTCTTTACGTTGGCTATGCCTACATCGAGATTTCGTCGACTACTTGTGCAGTATGCTAGCCGTGGCCCCGGCGACTTGAGTCGGCGTCCATACCACCACTGCAGCGGCCGGCCTCCCGCTACTACTGCTGCTGCTGCTGCTGCTGAACTCTAGAACTACTAGGCAAGTCTACAGTAATCATGCTAAAAGATAAGGCTACACCGGCGCCAGCGGCAGCGGTGGGATAATTCGGGAATGGTTCTGCAGAAGCAGCAGCAGCGCCAAGCGACAAGCTGCGGTAGGGCTTTATGATAGTAAGTAGACAGCTGATGTTGAAGCCTCTGCGTTCACCGTCAACGGTGGCTATTCGCTCGGTTAGCCGTCGCTTGTCAAACAAACAAAAGACGATGCACCTTTTCATGTTGAAGCCGTTAACACATAATGCAGGTTCCCAACTTCCCAGGCAGTGTTCACCTTGTAGCCTATAGCCTACCAACTCATGTTCAAGAACCATTAAGCAAACGGAGTCTAGTGAATGATCAGTATAATGTATGAACACACTGCACTGGCTTATGATGACTGCACGTAGGTGATCATTATCGGCCCCCTAACATTTATAACCGTGCTCATCGTGGCGGTCTACACTGAACAAATTACTCTGCTTTAGCCTTCAGTGTATGTAATGATTATAGGCTTACATGCAGTGTACTGGCCGACGATCGAGCTTTATAGCAGAAACGCCAAGGCATATTGTAGCTGTAATAATGGCTATTGCATTGGGTTTATACAGCTTATAATCTTACGAACAAAATGCTTTCACAGTTTTAAGAGCTATCATTCGACTCAGTCGTTGTTAGTCCAATAAGTTTTTATAATTTTTTCAAACAAAATGGGCTATATTTATCAGTCACAAGAAATAAATCACATGTTATGATTGAATTTATAAAGCGATATCCTACTGACACATTGAACTGAAAACTAATTTTATGTCGTTACTAACAAGAGGGTGCGGCCGTTGAGGGGCTGCCCGCTATGGGGCCGTCCTTGCAGTTGAGTACGTCCCGGCAATTTCCCTATCTTTACTATGGGAATTTCGTTTTCCGTACGAGTTACGGCTCACGTATCTAAAACGATACGTAAAAAGAAGTAGGCACGGGACAGACGGACGGACAGACGGACAGACAGACAGATAGACAGACGGACAGCATCGATACATAATGGGGCCTCCTTCCAGAAAGGACGGCCCCATAATAATGTGACAGTTTGTCGGCCGCTGACTGCATGGACTGACGATCGTACCCACCTTTGTATATTGCGTAGTTAATTTTTAGGCTCCCTCGGGAACGGAGTACCGAGGGTTCCAAAAAAATAATGCAAATAAAAATAAATTTTGTTTCAATAACCAAAATATTTTTACAGTGATTAAAAAACACATTTTTGGCAAAAATTCCTAAAATTGCACATGCAGTTTCAAATAAAAAATACTGTAATAAGCATATAAACGAAATTCACGTTATATAGACTATGGTTTTTATGTAGACTACGTTTGCGCCGTGGATACAGTCTAGAGTTGCTCTAACAATGCCAGCAAAGATGCTGGCTGATGCAAGTTAATAATAGACCCAAACTCCACTTAGGCTACTTGGATCTGTTGTGAATTAGTCGGACACCAAGTCGTACAGCAAGCTGTATAACTCGATTTAACATCTTGACATGTTGGAATGCTGTGGATTAGCTTGTAGGTTTTTGATTTGATATATGAACTTTTGCCATACAACTTGTCCTGTTGATTTACTGCAGACTTTCCATTTGTTGTGGATTTATCGTACAGCGTGTTTTGTACAGGACGTGGTCCAATACAGATTGAAGCAAACGGCGCTTGGGCTTACACGTAGCGGTGAATCAGACACACAAAATAGTGCGCCACGCATCAGTAGCTTGCATGCCATTGTAGTGACGCGTGGCTCAGCGTGTCCAAGCACGACACGCGTGAGCCGTCACGGCACTTTGTTGACAGGCGTCGCCAATAGTCTAATGGCCTCGCCTGCGCTCGTCATCGCTGCTGCTGCTGCTATGTTGCTATGGCGAGTCGCCATAGCAACATAGCAGCAGCAGCAGCGATGACGAGCGCAGGCGAGGCCATTGGACACAACGACACATTCCGTACCGTAGGCCCTAGACATAGCCTACACGCCTAGTCACATAGTAGGCCTAGACTAGATTGCCTGTACGTGTTGGAGACATTAGACTACTTTGACTGATTTTCGCACCTTTTAATGGTCTATCGCTTCGCGTTGATTTTCAGTTTTAGCGACTTTTCATTATTTTTTCTTCAGTTTCAGGCTTATTCTTGCCGTAGACTAAGCCGGCTACTGCACCTTGATCGGCTTGTTAAATTCTGCGCATTACCGAGGACAGCGCTGAGACGACGTTGCTCATCAACGCAACAGAAGGTTCGTATTTTTTGGTGTCTGCGCCTTTGATAGGTATCAGCGAAGTCATTATGTTTTCGGGTTGTCTGTTCGCGGGTGCGTCCGTACGTGCGTCATAAAAGTTTGTAACATGACGGCATTTTCAAACGCTGTGTGGGATTGCATCAAACTGCGGTGGTTATACTGAGACCAGTAACCCAGTTGGGGTTTGACGGTCAAACAATCGCGGTGAATAAGGTCATGCGTAGACTACAAACTTTTGGGATCAAATAAATACCGTTCCGAAAGATTTGGGGATTTTGAAACAAACAACGTACACATATTGTATACCAAAGTCAGACAAAAACGTTTGATTTTCAAGGTCGTTGAAGTCGCGGCAAGGTCACCTTTGAGTGAGGTTATCGTCCATGTATTACGCTTTGGTGTCAAAATATCGTTGTTGTCTACGTTTGTATTCACAAACTATTCCCAGCAGGCTGCAGTGTCTAGCAGTGCCGCATAGTCAAAAATACGTTTCGTGGATTTTGACACACAGCGGCAATAAAATGGACTGTAGCAAAAATTTGAGAAAATGCGAAAAGTTGATGGCCAGACGATCTACATAAGCTGCAGTTTTGAAGTAATTTTTTGTCTTAGCTGAAAATGATTTTGATATATAACCCCGTCTAGTTTTCCAAGAAAACTTTTAGAACTAATTCATACAAAATGTAATTATATATACGGCCACGTTAATTTTTTAACTACAAAACTTATCGTATCTGCAGTGTTTTGAACTGGTTGACAGACTACATAGTTATGCAACAAGTGATATATGCAGAGCCAGAGCCGACATTGTGCGGTCGTCCACTGATGAAGAACATTTCGTGATGACAGCTGGTCTACCGGTTAATCCTACCATAGAGAAAAGTTTACATGCTTTCGTTTTCGAGCTATACGGGACTGACAGACAGACAGATGGACAAAATCCTAATGCGGTCTATTAACATGGCCGCATAAAAGCAACTTTCTGTTGTACGGCATCGCGTATAGATCGTGTCTGGGATGTGTAAAGAAAGCATGGCGACAAACGAATCGTCCAAGTCGTCATCGTCGTCGGAGTTGAACTGTGATCTGGTGATGTGTAAGATCTGTCAGTTGCCGTACAATGAACCCAAACGTCTGCCGTGTCTGCACACGTTCTGCAAGGCTTGTCTGGTTTACCACGCCAAGATCAACGCCATCTCAACACCCGACGACCAACACACTCTCTGTCTCTTCTGTCCTCTTTGTCGACAGGTATATAGAAGTACATGTATAGCAGTATGCTTTTTGGAACACAGTGCACAAAAGTGTGGCTGCCATTTTGCTTGTGCAAATTCGAAGGTCAAAAACGCACAACTCGGCATGGAACCGAAATAATCGGATTCAACATGTTCAAATTGTGTTAAGAAGTCAGATTTTCAGTCTGTACCCAGATATGCCCTAAAAAGGCTTTTTTTCTGAATATTCGTTCTGATTAGTAGCAGTAGTAGTATAGTAGTGGCAGCAGCAGGTTTATTAGTTTATACCAGTAAACCATATGTAAAACGGTACAAATATTGCCAGTACCAATACTAATTTTCAAAAAAAGTATTGCAACACCGATACCAATGTTACTTATTATACTTTCGCCATTCTCTACTATTATCATCGACGTCCATCAAGTCAGTCTTAATGATGGCTAGTTTATAGTGATCATAGACTATATTTTACTTTACCACTAAAGAAGCCAACTGTCAATTGAAACTGAAACTTTTTTTGGTTTAGTAATTACTAATTTAGCTGAAATTCTGACCTAAAATAGCCGCGCAGATATTTAAGTTTTACAAACATATTTTTCACTATTCAGTATTCATATGTCACACATTTTTTTATTTTGACGTCATTCCTGATTGTCGCGAGTGCGACATCAGTTATTATTAAGTTCTGGAACACTTTTCAGAAATTGAGTTGCTGTTTTTTGTTCGCGATACGATTCAGCTATGTGAGCTGCCGACACAGCGAGGAGTGGAATCTTTGCCCGATCATCGCCTGCTGAAAGACCTCGTCGACGCAATATTGTCTCGAGCAGCGCGACACTGTGACGTCTGCGCCTTGACGTCAGCACAACAGCAGCAACAGCAGCAACAACATCCGGGGCATGATGGAGAGAAGACGACGAAGACGATGAAATGGTTGAAACAGCAGCGTGCGGGAGGTCGTCGTGCGTCGCACTGCTGCGTGAAGTGCGAGGAGTTTCTGTGTGACTTGTGCGCGCGCAGTCACAGGCTGCGACGCACCAGCGCAGATCACATTGTCGTCAGCATTAGTGCCTTGAGACGACTCTGCCAGTTAAGTTTTACAGCTGATCGAATGACCGACTGATGATTGATTCACAAATAAACATGATGACATAAATGTTAGCACTAAAACACAATTATGTGTAGCTTAAAATTTAAAAAAAATAAGGAAATACGTAAGTAAAAATTTATATGTCAATCAACGCCAGAAAAACCTCTAACGCGCTGTTTGCATTACATTAGTATGCGAAAAGAAAAAAATGTTTTACACCCGATTTATACCTGCGACACCGACGCCACTCAACTAGCAGTTGAGTCACGTCGACGTCGTAGATGTGAACTGGACATTAATTATTCGTCCGAAAACGGAGATGATGTGAACAGGATCACGCATATGTCTCGGCAAATTTGCTAAAATGTTGCAAAACACTTTAGCGTTACGAACGGGAGCTACATAGGACGTGGATGTACGTAAAACAAGACGTTTTTTGCATTCGACATTTTCGAGTCATGCGATTTAATTCGGCATTTTAGGATAAATCTTGCATTTTTCAGCTGATGTCATTTTGTTGTCAGTCTTTTTCTAGTCCTGCAAATTTAGCGATAATTAAACAGGAAAAATTGTAAGAATGAGGCATACTAAATGCGATCGCTTGTGCGGTAATATCGGTAATATGCAAAGATACATATTCCCATAGTCGTTAATGCGAGTTTAGAAAGCTATTGTATGGGGAAAAACATGCGATATGTCAATATTTTGCAAGATGTGCGATATACCGGTCTGTGTATGCATATCAATGCGGCTGTATGTTCGAATGCACAGGTGATAACAGCTGACCAGTTACAGAAGCCCAGCGTAGCGGCCAAGCTTATCAACAAGTTTTCCCTGACAGCGGCACGGCCTCCGTCCAGTGAGCCTAGACTAACTAGACCCGCCAGCGTGCCTGCCGCCAGACCGCGAGGTGCTTCGTCGTCCTGTCTGGAACCGGTGGGACTGGCACTGACGAAGACCGATGAGCTGGTGGTGGCAAACGCCGGCGATGACTGCAGTGTGCTGATGTATGACGTCGAAGGACGACTGACTCGACGAATTGACCAGCGGCACTTACTGCATCCTGCTGCCAAATGTCGGGATGATGCGTATGATTGTAAAGATGACACCACTGCTGCTGAGCCAGATATCAAGTAGCTTATATATCTTTTTTTCATTAATTATCTCGCGTATCTCGTTCTCGCTTTTTCTGCACTGACTGAGTTCATCGATCAACGCTAGAAGTAGATTAGATTTGTGTTGAAGTATTTAAGTTAATCAAAATAGAGCTTGGAGCGTCTCTATCTCGACATCAGACTCGGCTACTGGCTGACATTGTGCAAAATTACGACTGAAAATGCTTAACAATGGAGATGCTCATCTACAAACTGCCTTTAATCGTCATCGTAGTCTCACCAAAGTGGCATAGTGAATAGGCAATGTGGCCTCGGAAATTCCAAATATGCAGTTATTTTGGACCCCCTGCCTACAGGTCACGTGACACGGCGCATGCGCAGTGAACTTTTGGCCTATTACGTGGGCAAATGCAAGTTTGAGACTTTATATCTCCCTAACGGTGCATGATAGACGCATGGTTACAATGGACCACCTATAGGAAGTAAGCCACCCACCGCGAGTCAAATGGTCACGTGATTGGTTTGGTCACATTATTGCTTTTAACTCACAAATTCACAATTTAATTTGCTAATAAAACAGCAAATATTAACTTTACAAACTTACCAGTTTACATTACTGTGTAAGAGCGATCAAGTCACACATCCAAAACAGCAGAAATAATTTTGCTAGGACACAGAGTGATAGAATGACGAACTGGCTGCCCTTACAAACCATGTGATGTGACCACATTTAACCTTTTCCACTCCAGCATTATCTCGTAAGCTAATAAACGTAGTTAATGCAAATGTGATGCAAAATGTTTTCCAGCTGATTAAATGTACTGCTGGTCCGTAGCTAAAAGAGTCAAATTGGAAACAAAGTTGAATCTAGTCTTCCAAAAGAGATTCAACTTTGTTTCCAAAAAATCAATTAACAACAAAAAATCTATTGAATTAATGAGCACAACAGTAGTTGCCTAAAGTGGAACAAAATCTCTTCCCGCTGTTAACAGCCGTTAATGGCGAAATAGATGTCAACTGACTCAGTTGCTTGGCATATCTAAGCCAAAAGTGGGTTAATAAATACAGCTCAACACCCGTGACTGAGCAGTGCTGCAATAATATAAGCAAGTTTCCTTAAACAGAACATACTCAGCATTTTGTTTCAATTAGGGAAACTATAGCTGTCATATTCAGTGCAATTTAAACACATTTTACAAATCAATGTGCAGCAGCACAGCCGTTGTTTACATCACATTATCGCTTATACACCCGACACCGATAATAATCCAGTGTGCACACTGCACAGCAATAGCGGCTACGAAGTCACTTTCGTCCTGCATCTCAAAACACCGGACTCTACTGTCTGCGTGTGTGTCTATGTGTCAGACTGGGCTGCGTCGCCGTCACGGCGGAGGGATACGTCGCCGTGGCGATGACGTGCAATGATGTCACAGTTGGTGGAAGTAGTTCCGGGGGCAGCGGCGGCGGTGCTGCGGCGCCGGTGCTGGTAGGCGTCTTGGAGTCGCTGGCAGGGCGCGTGGTCGGCGAGTGTCGCCTGGTCAAACTGACGTCACTTCCGCCGCGTCCGTATGGCGTGGTGACGTCACAGACCGGTCACGTGGTCGTGTCGGACGCGGCTAACGACTGCCTGTACGTGTTCGACGCTGGTGCAGAGTACAGACTGCTGAGACGCATTGGTCGACGGGGAAGTCGCAACAAACAGTTCAAGTCACCACGACACATAGCGATTACTTCCAGCAATGACGTTCTGGTTTCTGATTACGGAAACCACTGCCTCAAGGCATGAATTAATTTCTGCTCTTTGCGACCAACCAGTTTCTTTTCGTTCTTAATTAGTGTGACTTTTTAGTCATCATCATCATCATCGCTAGTTATTAATGCCGAGTACTGCATATACGTTTGCCTATCTACGTGCATTATGTGCACACTGTAGACTGTTCAAAAACATAGGAAATGCGCAAACTAAAGTTCCCGCGAGCCACGTAAAATGTCGTGGCTCATATTGCAGCGCTAATCTTCGTTTGCTCAGCCCTTAGCCAGATGCAACCGTTTACACTGCCAGACTACGGATACGGGGCTAGTGCGTCGCGCGGTGCGCCCACAACATTTGCTGCTACCCACAGAGGGTTGGCCAGGTTGAGTTGACCTGTAGACTGCGTAGTTACGGTAATTTAACTTATCAAATCCGAGAAGTGGAACGCACGATAATCAGACACAATTATTATATCTACGATTTGAACCTGTGTGACACATGGCGCGACACGAACGCTGCTTACTGTTTTTTGATTAATTGTGTGTGGCTAGGTGTTTACGCTGGGCGGCAAGTTCCGGCTAAAGATGGGCGGCGTCGGTCGTGGAACCGGTACATTACTGCATCCGGCCGGCGTCTGTACGGACAAGTACGGTAACGTGTTCGTAGCAGATCGCGACAACCACCGCGTACAAATGTTCGACAAGTCAGGCAAGCGTCGTTTTAAAACGTTTAGAGCGTTGTTTTTTCACACAAAAAATGTCTATTGTGATTTTTTAAATCGAACGTTTTTTCCTCTAACGTTGAATGGTTAGAGTGAAAATGATGGTGATTTGCGATAGCTGTGCGGCGCGGAATCGAAGTGCAACTGATAAAGTGATTGCTCTTATATTTAATTAATTGTGTAATGACGAAAAAGGTAAATCTTTGAAGCAAGCATTGGATTTAATCACTGTGACAAGTAAAAAATTACATTTTTTAAAGTTCAACTTTTGCGAACGTCTTTTTTCTGTGAAAAGTGAAAATACTGCATTTTTAACGCTTTGAAAAAAATCCTATGCAGGCAAGCACATTGCGGCCGTTTTGCCGGACACGAGCTCGTCTGGGCGTGACGTCAGACCGCTTGACGTCACAGTGACGTCACAGACCACGCGGCTGGTGGTGCTATTGACTGGTGTGGAGGGAGTTGAGTTTACCGAGGTTCACGTCTACCAACTGCGTTGTTCGCTGCCGCCGGCCGAGGTATCAAATCAAATCAAAATCAAATCAAATCAAATCTGCATTTCTATAACGCATTTACGATGACAGTATTTATTACTGTCCACGGTAGCGACGACAGTATTGTTATCAGCATCGTTCTTAAGTTTTTGTTTGTTTGTTTGATTTTTTGCTCTGTTAGGCTTAAGTGTTACCGCGATAACTCATGAACCGCTGCACTAGCTCAGGTTGATGAAATTTTGTACGAACATGTATCTCAACAACCGGGCAAACCCCATTGAATCTCAAGGTTATAAGTCAAACATCTAACAAAAAATTTGAGCTAATGCTCACGAGACGCGCGAAAGCCTATTGCAGTTCCGGTTTAGTAGTTTAGCTGAAAATTAGGGTGTTCACGCTAAATTAATATACAAATACCAAATTTTATATCTGGATCGCATAACGATAGTAGCGTGGCGCCACCTCGTGACTGATATAGATGTGTATCGCAGCCTGAAATCGCCAAAAAAAATTTTATAAAACCCTTATTTTGGCGTTCAAGGTCATTCAAGGTCATTGAATTCGGAGCCAGTCGAGAGCCAGTGTATGACTTCCTATTAATGATTAATAGTAACCTACGCTCTACCTCGCACCGTGACTGAGGTACATGTACGGCGACTTATTGGCCAAAAATAGCAAATTTTGCCCACGCCCTCTCATTTAGCTCTTTTGTTCGGGGTGACCCCTTTCGAATTTATAGAAAAGCTTTACGGTTCATGAAACTAGAGTCTTTCAGGCAGCCGATGGTGAAGATTTGGTGATCATAGCTTGCACCGTTTTTTATCAATGGATATCCGGAAGCAGGCTGATGCCTTTATTTCTGATCCACCCGTGTGACAGACAGACAGACAGACAGACGGACGGAGGGACAGACAGAAGTGCGATGGCTAAGACGCGCTGAAAGCAGTAGCTGCTTTCGCGCGTAAAAACGTACTGAATATCAAGATCATAGATCAAAGGTCAAGGTCACATGGGTTTGTCGTTTTTTTGGTGTGCATAATACTGCGTCTGTCGCGAACCGTATGGACTTGAGCACGCCTTGACAGTCTAGTTTACGAAATAAAGCTGTTTTGGACTGTTGTCCGGAACAAGGTACGGAGCGTCGAGCAGATCGTGTCTACGATGCGAGCTCTGAGAGGACTGGGCGACGACGACTTCCAGGCTGCCGCCGCGGCCCCACACGACAACGACAACGACATAGGGGAAGAGGGAGACTGTCGTAATAGCCACAGAAAGGTGAGGTTCATGCTGTCGGACTCGCGAAAATCAACACAATCCACCAGCTCCAGCGTATCGGACGACCATGATCGCGCTACTAACTCGCACGTCTGCATTATCTTTTGAAGGGCACAAGGATAGTCTATTTCAGCATTAACATTACACAATCTGCGTATCTTTGAACTCGTTTTTACGCGTGAAAGCAGCTACTGCTTTCAGCGCGTCTTAGCCATCGCAGTTCTGTCCGTCTGTCTGTCTGTCCGAGTGGTTCGGTCAAAAACGGTGCAAGTTAGAATCACCAAATCTTCACCTCGGTCGCCTGGAATACTCTAGTTTTAGAAACCGTAAAGATTTTCCATAAATTCGAAGGGGGTCACCCTAAACGAGGACGCTAAATGAGAGAGGGGTGAGCAAAATTTACGACTTTTGGCCAGTAAGTCGCTGTATCTCAGTAACGGTGCGAGATAGGGCCTAGGTTACTATTAATCACTTATAGGAAGTCATACACTGGCTCTCGATTGGAGCCGAATTCAATGATCTTGAATGACCTTGAACGCCAATATAGGGGGTTTTATGGATTTTTGGGCGATTTCGGGCTGCGACACGAGTCTATATATCATTCACAACGTGGCGCCACGTACGGAACTATCGTTATGCGATCCAGATAGAGAATTTGATATTTGTATATTAACTTAGCGTGAACACCCCAATTTTCAGCTAAACTACTAAACCGGAACTGCTATAGGCTTTCGCGCGTCTCGTGAGCATTAGCTCAAATTTCTTGTCTGCAACGTCGGCCTGAATCGCGACTGGTTTGTGTATCTTTGAAATATTGCACTTTTTTCCACAACGACAACAGATCGTCAGAAAATATTAC
>Ga0209367_1008227_pt1 | contig 14273 bp, 10 predicted proteins | sample WorMetLIZISLAND2_FD_187412 | JGI IMG/M metagenome (GOLD analysis project Ga0209367, IMG submission 187412) | Marine gutless worms symbiont microbial communities from Max Planck institute for Marine Microbiology, Germany - Olavius geniculatus... ... | reverse complement strand
GATGAAGATAACGACATAATCTAAACGGCGTTGACGAGAGCGATCCTTTCGGCGTTGAACAAAAAATTTCTTTGTGAAATTCCGTCCACTAGGAACCAAGTTATAAACGCTAATGTTGACCTACCCTAAGTCGACAAAGCGCGTTCGGCGTATGCCAATGCATTTGAGTTCGGACCACGTGACTTTGATGCCGGGAAAATTCTCCCCCCTCTTTACCCTCCCTTAATTTCCCCCAATCGGACTTAGGGCGCCGGGCGGACTCACGTTGGGCTCTGCCCCAAATTTCTAGTTATTTTTTGTTTCATTTTGTTGATGTTGTTGATGCTGTTTACTTGTGAGTTGTGAAAATGATGGACTCTATGATGGACAACAGATGATATACAAAATAAAAATACTGTAATAGTTAAATAGTAAATAGTCTGAATACGTTTAAAAAATAAAGATTATATGTGTTTTTAAAACTTTTTTTTTCATTTTTCTAACTTTCTATATTCTACAGGTGGGTCCCATAAACGTTTTGGGCCCGGGGTAATTTACCTCCTACTCTCCATCTCGATGGGACTGGGTGCGTTAGTTTACGCGTTAATTAATGCATTAAAAAAATTAATGCACTGCGTTAATGCACTAAAAAAATTAACACCTTGACAGCTCTAGTAAATTAACATAAATTTACATATGTGCATTAATTTTTTAACGCATGTTAATTTATTAACACATTAACGCGTTAATTAATGCGCTATTTTGACAGCTCTAATATAAAGAGAGAATTTTTAGCAAGCCATGCCCACACCCTTTCACCTCAGAATTCATTCTCTGTTCTACTTTCAGAGCTTCCACACCATTGGTGACAGTACAGTACTTTCACTGTAGCTATATTTGGCATTGTTTGTGAGCTGGTGCAAAAGCTACTCACCTACTGTTATAAATGGCTGAGCAGTGAAAATGCTAACTACCTCTCTTCCGTCATTGTGGGAGCTTCTGTCAAATGTCATCATCAATGCCTTAGAGTCATACTTAGGAACATTATTCTTTCAAGTTATTTATAAACATTGTTATTTAATTCTTATGTACACTGTGTCTCAGAAAAAAAAACAGTCCAAATTGTTTTTGTCATAACTTTGTCAAATTTTTACTGACTTTAATAATTTTTGGCATGTTGATGGCTAATACGACGAAATTATGTAAGGTGCATTCACGCAATGCCAATGGCTGATAGCAGAATCAACGATCGACTGATCAAATGCATTCACTCATCCATTAGATGTTTTTTAAGCTTATCAGCCAGCTATTTTGTTGTCTGCTGTTTTCAGAACAAAATATTTAATACCTCAAAATTATTAAACCACGTTGCACCCTCTGTCGAATTGATGATGCAAAAGTGAGCCATCTGATTTAGTTTTAACAGATGCTCCAGCTTATAGAAAAAATAGATTACCTCGCTCCATTAGGGAAAGTGATCACTCAATATTGTTAATTGAAACTTCAGTCTTGAGAAATAGGGAGCAAAACTCACCAAAGTACAATTTAGCCAAAGGTCATTCAAGAAACTAAATAAAAATGCAGTAGATTAGAGTTGAGAAAGAATGTATTTAGCAACAGAGTAATTGATCACTGGCATGCACTGTCTGACGTGTGTGTAACCAGTAATACAAGTAATCAATTAAAAATTGTTTGAAACGGGAACTGCAATGGGAAAGACATAGTTTACCTTAGTTATTAGGATAGTAAGCGTTATATGGCTTTTGCTTGTGCTTACTTAGGCCACCAGTAATTCTGGTGGCTTCGGTGAATTCGGTCAATACAGAAAAAAGGATATGACTGAAAAACTGCAGGACACCGCAGGACACTTTGAATAACCACCAAAAAGTGCTGAAAACAGTAAAACTATAGGTTTTCTTTAATTTTAGAACATTATATAGCCACATTATAGTGGCTATGTGGCGATACCAATATTTCAGGATGTGCAAGAAAACCGCAGGACACATACCGGTAAATGTATTGATTGTAAGCTTAGCCAGTACAGAATTTGAGAACGGGAGTAGCGTGAATGAATGTGCAAACACTGACAACATGAGTGATGTACATTGTAAATTTAAGCATCCTGGCGCACGTCTGACGTACGGCGTACACACCCTTGGCGTCCAAATATGTGGCCTGCGTCATATGCCGCGACGTCTTGAGCATCGGGCATATGGCATTTTGTCTCTGTTTTTAGGCATCTGGTGGTGTGCTGATTGTCATTTTTGCATTGTCTAGCGGCATTTATTTAAATTTACTGAACTACTGAAAGACTAAGTTTTGATTTAATGTCTAGAAATCATTTTGCGGTTATCATTTATGTGTCCTGCAGTCTTTCTATGGAGTCCTGCAGTTTTCAGGCAGGTGTCTGGCTTTTTCACCCCTTTGCCGGTTCACCCCCTGGCTCGTTCGCCCTCTGGCTGATTCGCTCCCTGGCTCTTTCGTCCCCTGGCTCATTTGCCCCCTGTGCCTAGCTAATTCGCCCCTCGGCTTGTTTGCCCCCTGGCTTGTTTGCCCCCTGGCTGATTCGCCCCTGTGCCTGGCTGATTCGCCTCTGGCTTTTTCGCCCCCTCACTTTGGACGTTTCGCCCCTGTTGAATACCGGTAATTTGACATCGAGGTTTATACGTAATAATTGTCTTTAGGCCTAGACAGTATATGCATGATGATGAGAATAAATGATTGTGTGAATGTTTAATGCTTTGTTCAATTCTGAAATAAAATCATTATAGGCCTATACCTGTATTTTATTATACAGAGTTTTAGTGTACTTTCTCACCTTAGAATGTTTGCAATGTTGTCTGACGCTGTCCATAGATCTAGGCGTTCGTCAAGCGGTTATTAGGCCTAGACGCAAGTATACCTGCAAGAATTCATTTCAAAGGAAGCTTGACGTTGACACATTCTTCTTCTTCTTTTCCAATAATGCACATATCCTCTTGTGATTAATGTCGTGCATTAGCCGAGTTTTAAGCGTTCTAGGTATAGGCTATATATAATAGTTCCGCCTCTGCAATGAAACCAAACATTACTGACTATGTGAACTGTGATCACTTTTTATTGAGTTTGTCAGATATAACGTTAATTGAAGTAACTATTAATCAGTGACGTGACGCTACACTTTCTTGTTGCCTTTCTGTAAATTGAAACACAAGCCACAATAATGAATCACCGATATATTCAACGAGGGGGTGATACAGCCAGGGGGCGAACAAGCCAAAGGGCAAATCAGCCAGGCGGTGAACAAGCCAGAAGGCGAACGAGCCAGAGGGCGAACAAGCCAAAGGGCGAATCAGCCTGGCACAACGGGCGAACAAGCCAGGGGCGAATCAGCCAGGGGGCAAACAAGCCAAGAGGCGAACGAGCCAGGGGGCGAAAGAGCCAGGGGGCGAACAGGCCAGAGGGCGAACCGGCAAAGGGGCGAAAAAGCCATAATTCTTCAGGCATACCGCAGTAAAAACTACACTGCTAAAGTACACAGAACTCAACGAATACCCAGAACACGCGCTGGATCACAACATGGCAGTCTTATACCCGACTCAACTCACGGTAAATTATTAATTAATTCGATAAAATCCCATTAAAACACAAACAACAACAATTTGTCAACAACCAGCTGCTGAATCCGTATAGGAGTGGCCGAAAAAATAAGTAACGAAAATGCTTCAAAATGGGTAACTCTAAAAAGTGCAATTTTTAAAATAAACAAAAACTACTGGAAAAATTGAACCAAAAAGTGATAAATTTTATTAAAAACGTTTAAATCTGTAACAATATGTTGCAGCGAAACATTTCACTGTGTTCACTGTAGAATTTTGTGGTAGAAGCCATATCTATGGTTGGTTTTACCGGACCGGAAGTTGTTAAGTCTGAGAATTTTGGTTGTCAAAGACGTTTTGTCATGTTTTGACTGTTCCTTGTTGTTATTTTATTGATTGCTGTTTGACCCTTTGAAAGGATATTTTTCCTGTCCTCGTACGGCGTCAATTGAGTCGGTTGTCACCAGTGATTTATTGTGTAATGTAGCCTCTGGGTTGCTTCTGCTTGGTAACTGACTAGTGGGATGACCGCCTTGCAGCAGAAGTTAGACCGAGTGCGGTCGTCTGATGATGCTAGAGCCAGGCTGACTGGGCCTAGCAGTGGTCGTGTACGGTCTTCTGATGCAAGTCATCGGGATAGCAGCTCTAGTGCCGGTGTTCTCATGGTTGGACCGAATTTCCGCGTCGGAAAGAAGATAGGCAGTGGAAATTTTGGTGAATTACGGCTTGGTGGGTTGCTAAGCTGTTATTTTGTGTGATAGATTTTTTTACATTATTGCTCTAGTTTAGAGCCAGTTCATCATCATCAATGAATAGCCGGAAGCAGGCCAAAGGCTTCTATTTCCATTTGAAGTAGATACTTTAACACAATTATCAACAAAAAACTAAACTAATACTGTTTTTACACTGACTTCCGGTACTAGATAACGGATTTGTAATCATAATACAAACTAAAACTACGCCAAAGCAAATCAAAACATCTCTTGAAACTACTAACACTGCATGCCAATACAACATCATCAGGTAGCGAGTTGCAAAAAAAGTGTTTACTGGGATCATATTTACACAACTGGGGCACCAGTTTATATCTGTCTCCTGTCGACCGCAGGACGTTTTGACCGCCAGTTGATTCGGCTGCATGACGAATATTTAGGCAAATGAGTTCATGTGATGTCAGTCCATTAGCCTAATTAAACGTGTGGTCCTAAGTCACCGAGTCTTGTTATCCCTGCCTAATACTCTGTACATGAGACATTCACGCCTGGTTTCAGTTGGTTAAACAGTTAATGTCTGGATGCACTGCCTGCTGATGTGGCAGCACTGGAAGTACCACGAGTCCGCAACATAGCTGTCTGGTGCTTTCGTCTACTCTACGCTTCACACTTGCATGAAGTTGCGTCACTGCATTAGTGAAGGAAGTCGAGATATGTCAAACTCAACATTTTTGGCAGCCGAATCGACCAGCGGCCGAAATGTTTTGCAGCCAAACCATCTGTAAATCTGTGCTCCGGCATCTGATTTAACTATGTGGGCGATTTCACAAATCTTCCCCACCCACAATGTTTGAAATAGTGATCTAGGGTTACAGATAGGGTTAGCTTTTTGCATGGAACTCGGCTAAGGTTCGAGCTAGGGTTAGAATTTAGGTGAGGAAGTTATTCGATAGCACTCTCTACGTCTACATGTATGTTAAGCACTGTTACAGAAGTTCACTACCCCAAAGCTTGAAGTGATGATCTGGAGTTTGGATTAGGGTTAGAATTAGGGTTAGAATCAATGATAGGCTTATGATAACTGCATGAAGTGAAGCTTATGGGGTGGTGAATTTTTGTGTGTAATTTTTGTCTGATGTTGGAAGATTTGCTACAGACCCTCTATCTAATGTCAGTACATTGCATTCAAATGTATGCTTTTTTGTATTTATTTTTCTGCAAATTAGTGTAATACATAGTTTATTTTAACTAATAATGTCAGAGATTAGGATTAACACTGATATGTTCAGTTTTCTGCTATGTCCGACTGGTAGCATAATGGTGGTTTTATTATTTTTTTGCGAATCATGTGACTGTCAGTTGTGCATTACCATGTACCACCATACAGCAGGTTATTGTTATTATGGCATAAATATAATAATTATAGCTATTGAGTGCTGTACGCTTTTTATAGATTATTATTTTGATTACAGATTTCGATTCAAATTAGTAACACAGACATCACTTTCAGCATGTTGTGCTGTGCATTACAGGGAAGAATCTCTATAACAATGAACATGTCGCGGTTAAACTTGTAAGTTTTGTGTTTACGTTTTTAAGACCATCGCCCATAATGACATGTGGTGTAGATACTGGATAAATGACAAAGCTGCAGTGTCATAGTGAAATAGAAATGAGTGGTTGGGCAGCTGGTTGACTGGATCATTATAAATAACAGTTTCTTCACAGCAAGTACAGTAGATCTGAATTTGAAATTTTACAATATATTGTGGGAGGTTTATGCTTGTACTTATTGTTGAAATGCCTTTGTCCAAAGCTCAGATGACATCCCTAGTGATGAAAAGAGCTTGTTGTTTAGAAGACGTTTGTTTGTACTGTGCAATCTCCAAACAGTTGGCCCAACTGTATCGTACCTACATCCAACCAGACTTATTATATGGCTCTGAAACATGGGCCCTAACACGAGCCTTATTAGACAAGGTTGATGCTTTTGAGTTTTGATGACATCTGCCTGTGTCGTATTCTCTGTATACTATACGTGGATCATGTAGCCAACGCCACGCTTTGACTTCGAGCTGGCTCACTGCCGCAGCTGTCTCAGCTGATCCACAGAAGTCGGCTTCGACTCTTCGGTCACGTGGCAAGGATGGACGTGTCACTTGACATCTCCAGAGCACTCAAAACGTCAATCCGAGGTCTGCCCATAGAGTGGAAGCGCCCTCCCGGATGCCTTCGCCACACGTGGCTACGTACCCTGGGAGCAGATCTCCAGCCTCATAATCATGGTCTCAACTCGGCTTGGAGATGCGCCCAGGATCGAGAACACTGGAAGCACCTCATGGAAACCACTACGCTCCAGCTCGGGGCATGTGCTTGATGATGATGATGATGAATCTCCAAACACTGTTTCTTTTTCTGATTTCTTGAATGGCACAGTTCATTTGATACCGGTGCAAATTTTCACATTCTGATATGACATATTGCTCAACATCTGCTTACTGTTTTACTTTCATGTCTGTTTGCATTTACTTATGGATTTGTTATGGTATTATAGTATTATTATAATAATTTATGTTGAAACCGTTGCAGGAACCGATGAAATCACGAGCTCCACAGCTTCATTTGGAGTATAGATTTTACAAGCAGCTCGGTCATGCAGGTAGGCTACTAGCTTACTCTATTTGCTGTAATTCATTATTCATTTATCATAACTTGAAATTTATTTAGATAATTTGTGCTAAATTAAATCAACGTGCTATTTTTTTTGCTTGCCATACAATACTTCGCTTTCTCCATAGTGTTGAAATGGTTGTGTATTATGTGTTTGTCCATTTGTCTGTGTTGTGTTACGTGTTATACTATGTCTTGCTACACTGACGTGTAACTGATGCAGTAAATTTTGCTTTAACTTGTGTCAGCTAGTGGTGCTAAAGTAAAGTTCTGCATATTCCGTTAGAAGTAATGAAAATTTTTCAGTCATACAGTTCTGTTCATATTTGGTAAATTCTCAGTATTGTTAAGTTTAAGGAATTTTATTTTTCACATTTTTGGTTGTTGTCTGTTAGTTGTGGATGTGCAGTTTTGAGTCAGTTGTCAATTTTTGACCAACCTGCATGTGCTGCTGCATTGCGTATATGTGATAATCTTCTACATAGCTGCTTATTGTTACATAGCCTTCTTAATAGGCCACATTACAGCTCCTGCTGTGCTGTAATGTGGCCTGTAATGTGCTGTAATATTCATGAGTTGATAGCTTGAAAGCAAAATGCATAGAAAAAGCCAGAATTCGTGAACGTGCCCCGGGTCAGTAGTAACTGTTATGCCAGTTTTCAGTTTAAAATATTTTCGATCAGGGTTTGGGTCGTGGTGTCAGCAATCAGCTTTATAGTTTGCCTGCCAGCTAGGTCAACTCAGACTTCTACCCTCCGTGGGACGATAAAATGAGTAGTAACTCATTTACATGGGTTATGGTTACGATACAGCTGACTGGCGCTGCCTAGCCGGCCCCTGCACCAGCCTGTGTCTGCAGGCTGCACACGGTGGCCGTGCGGCAGGTGGCTCTGGTTAGTGACGAAAGCGCATTAGAGGCGTGTTTGCGACAATGCGCTATACAAATTGACGACCTTTACCTTTTATCTTTGCAGATTTGATACTTTCATGTATTTCTTGTTGTTTTTGATTGCATGATGCTCTCTGTCTGGAGTCACTTGTATGCCGTTTGTTGCGTTGTTTTAGAGGGTGTGCCTCAAGTGTTCTATTTTGGACCGTGCGGTCGATACAATGCACTCGTGCTGGAGTTACTCGGGGAGAGTCTGGAGGATCTGTTTGATATTTGCAGTCGCAAGTTCTCACTCAAGACAGTCCTCATGATTGCTATTCAGTTGGTCAGTCATTGTCGTATTATTTTAAAAACTTATGCAGTCTTTAGTTGCTGGGACCGGGCATTAATAGGCAGTTTGCAAACAAGGGTTGGCAGGTTTCCCCGAAGGTGATTTATCTGTGGTTTAAACCAGTTAAAACTGTTGTGGCAGAAACATAAATTTGTTATATAGATTTTGATACCAAATAAATGCAACATTTTTTGACAGTAATTGTGGAACAAAACTGAATTTGTGTTTGGTAAATTTTACTTTTGAAATATTATAACTTGGTACAAGCATTATGTGCTAGGCTGCTTATGTTATAGAAATCAGTCTGAGTGAAGTTTTTGCTGGTTTAGACCTCATTGAGTGTCCGAAATCTGAGGTTCTTACCAGCAAAAGAACCGACAGTTGACACTGAGGCAAACTGACAAATATTTCAACTACAGTGTTATTATGCAGCAGTTTAGGATAATTTTTTTCGGCTTAATAATTTCATTTGCTCACCAGTTTGCTTGGCTGAGGCATAATTGTAATGCTAATCATACTGAACATGCTGATTCTTCTAACTGCAGCTGTGTTAATGTACTTTAGCTTAATCTTATTTTATTTTATAATTTGCTGATTGGGTAGATGGCACTTTGTGAAGTATGAACGTTTTTTAGTTTGATCAAACTTATATATCTGCACATTTTGACTTCTTTTGACTTCTTACAGCGATGCTGGTAGTGTTGAACGATGTTAAGTTGAGTCATAAAAAAAGATGCAAGACTGTCTGTTGTCTATATCTTTGCCAAGCATTGACCAGTTTTCAACATTTTTTGCAGTTACAAATTTGCAACAATTTGGTATGAATGACCGCAGTTTTTGAAAACTAATATATATTTTACGAGATAAGTGTTGCAACATTTTTGAGGTGTTGTGGGAACAGAAATTATAGTTTTCATTACACAGTTTTCAAAACTGTTGTACTGGTGAAAAAGTTTAAGATGTCTGTTGGTGTTTTGTGCAGATATATATAATCTAGTTTAATGTTTTATTTTTTGACTCATAGTATGTATAACATATAGATATCAGATCAGGCTGTCTGTGTTGAAGATTCAGCGTATGGAATTCGTCCATTCCAAGCTGCTCATTTACCGTGATGTAAAGCCGGAGAACTTTCTCATTGGCCGAGCGTCCAGCTCCAAGCGGGACACAATATTCATAATAGACTTTGGTCTTGCGAAGGAGTACATTGATCCCGATAGCAACAAGCACATTCCGTATCGCGAGCATAAGAGCTTGACGGGAACTGCTCGCTACATGAGCATCAACACGCATCTCGGCAAAGGTTTCTCACCAGTTTGAGTCATAGCTATGACTCCAGTTATTGCTGATTATAACACAAAAACATTAGCCAATAAGTCGCTGGATGTCAATAACTGTGCGAGATAGGTCCTAGGTTACTATTAATCACTAATAGGAAGTAGTACACTGGCTCTCGATTGCCACCGAGTTCAATGACCTTGGATGACTTTGAATGCCAAAATACGAGTTTTGTGGATTTTTTTTGTCGATTTTGGGCTGTGAGACACATTTCAAGAGCAAAATCAAAATTGCGCCAAAATCGAGATAGACATGGAGAAGCTGTGTATGAAATTTTCAGCATCAAACATAGATTTCGACGGTTTAAGTCTTGATTTTGTAGGTTCAAGGAAACCTGCACACGAGAGCATCAAAGAGCAGTACCTTTGTAAAAGTTGTTATTTTACCTTGGTTGGCCAGTCTTTCGTGAAAAAACGGTTGCAGGTGGACATACATGGGCATGCTGCCTATCACAACAAACACTAGTGACGAGCTTTTTAGTCTTCGATGACTTTGAAAGACTCTGAACTTACAAAATAAGGGGTTTTTATTGATTTTTTCAATCTTCAGCTGCAGCGCACACTCCAAGAATGAACTGTGACGAAATGGCTGGAGATAGACTGATGATTTGCAAACAGGAACTGCTATAGGCTTTCATGCGTCTCGTGAGTGTTAGCTCAAATTTTTGGTTTATCTTAAGCATCATCACAGGATAGGCCGAAACTACTCATATCAGGTTTGACAGACTTTTTGAAGGCACGTTGCTCTTTCTGACAGTCAGCTAACGTTATCAAAGCACTAAAGATTGAAAATATAATTTTAATTAATCCAGACCTCCACCAAGATTGGTGCCATCATCTAGCAAACACATCTGTGTTCTAGTTATGCCTTGTCTTCTAGGGGTAAAGAATCTGCAGTGTGATCTAGCCGGAGTCCACAAATGGTTGCGGATCATTTTCTTCTTGAGCTGTGCCAAATCCCAACGGAATATTTCCTCGGGATCAATAGATAACCTTTTAGTTAACTTGCATGAAGACAGACAGCCCGTGTCACATAACTGAGGTATTTACCAGTACATGTTTTCAAAAGTGTGTCAAAGATAATTATCGACACTTGTTTTTGGTTACAGAGAGATATGTATTCTGCGGTGTTTTGCAGAGCAAAGTCGACGGGATGATCTTGAAGCTCTTGGTCACATGTTCCTGTACTTCTTGCGTGGCAGTTTGCCGTGGCAAGGACTGAAGGCCGATACTCTGAAAGAACGGTATCAGAAGATCGGTGATACCAAGCGTGCTGTGCCCGTGGAGATTCTGTGCAGAGACCAGGCTGGTCAGTATTCGTCTGGCTCAAACTTTGTGGTGTAGCATGCTCTACCTAAATTCGCAACAGATCAAATGTCAGGAGCACATCCATTTTAAATCGAAGGCATACAAGGAATCCACAGCCAAGATGCTGTACAGCTTGCTATGCGACTTTTTGTCCAGGAAATCACATTGTATTTAGTTATGTGACTTGAATGCAGATGTGGCTTGTGTAAAATTTTGTCATGTTACGTGTAAGAGCAGCACTCACAGATACAGATTTATAAATATACTGTACAAGCTGTATGGCGCGTTTGTGTCTGCTGTGAACACTATGAGACTTACTAGTTACGTGTAACCTTTGCGGGTTTTTTTGTTTACGTGAATCTTGTTAATGTTATCAAATAGTGAATAAACAAAGCATCAGACTCAGTCGATGTCACATGCTGAAGTTTGGTATCAGGTGACGGGTATATTATGAAAGCTGCTGATGCTATTTTGTAATATTGGCTTATTTTATGCAAAAGAGCCAGTGAACCTAGCGTCGCCGTCAGCTGACAGCTGTTTCTAGCACATATTGATGTACGTTGCAGAGGAGTGGGCTACGTATCTCAGTTACGTTCGAAACTTGGACTTCTTTGAGACACCCGACTACGGCTATCTGCACCGACTGTTTATGGACGCGCTTGATAGGCATGGGTGGCATTGCGATTGGGTCTTTGACTGGAATGAAAAACAGGTCAGAATCTGTCGAGACCTCTATCATACTGAGTTACGCGGTTTCATGTTGGATGTCTTTTGCTGATTGTTGTTGACATTCTTACGCCTCAACCAATTCAGGTGTTTAATAATACTGGCTGATCACTCACTTGCTGGCACTTACTGGTAGATTTTTGCTGGTCTGTGATAGTCGTTTTGGGCTGCAGACAGACTGACAGCTGCAAGCAGCCTTTGGGATGCATATGTGAGACATCTGGTTTAGTTGAATTTTGAAGTTATTAATGATGCACATATTATATATTAAGTGCCAACGTGTTGTCGTTCGACGCAGTTTGTAACGTACCTCCATGAGAACGCCTTAAAAAATATTTTTTTTTTGCATTTTGTATCTTGTTTCATCGTTACTTGTCTGATTTAATAAGCAGTTGTGATTAATGATATTTATTTGTGTGTATCACCAAACAGCATAATTTGGTACTAGCATATAACCAACACCAAGTTCAGCTAGCTCATCCTTCCATCATTTCGAAGTAGGTAGATAGAGTACTGGCCTCAGTTTCTGTGGCTGGGGTTAACGCAGGGCATGTGCACTTTTTTTGGGTGGTAGGTAACACTGTTTGTCATCCCAAATGCTTCATAGCTTTATAGTTCAGCTATATGCAACCTTTAAAGGCCAAGTTGCGCCAAAAAAAACTATATTGGTTAAATATGTGTAGAATGTAACACTAATTAATAATACGCTGATCCAATGAAATGCAAACATCGCTTTGAAGTAATTTTCAGAGAAATATGTTGTGCTAGCCAAACACACCCAATCGTGCCACAGTGCTGATGACGTCACTCACAGGACGCTTTGTTGCCGAACTGACATTCGCATTGAAAACATAGTTAACTTGTCGGTTTTACTCAGAATAATATCGAATTTATCATACAAATAATGAGGCATGGGTGACATCAGAAATTACGTCATTGTTTATTTGTTTACTACTAGAGGTGTGCAGTTAGTAAAATAACGAAGTGCTGGAATATTGTGATTTTTAGTGGGTTATACTGATGAAAAATTTGGCTTTTTGAGGCTATTTCGCCGTAAATTAAGCTGCATTTGACCTCAAGGCAGTGAAGCTAGTTAGCAACCCTCCTGCAGATGACATCACAGTTCCGAACATGGCCAAAGTCATGAAAAGGAAAAGTGAATACTTTGTACCTTATTTTTAAGGTATTAAGATGTATTAGCAACCAGAAAATTAATGAATATTGACAATTAGCATTTGATAAAGCCAACCAGTGCTTTATAACAGTTACATAAACTGGTGCGACTTGACCTTTGACCTGTGCTGCTGTTACTGTCACGATAGGGCTGGTATATGTTTGTATGTATGTGGCAGGCATCAACGCCGGGCAGCTCAGCTGTGGTGGAGGGTCAAGAGTTACATACTGGTGCTACCGTGGGAGACATATCTAGAGACGTTCTGGTCCGCGATGAGGTCATCAACAGTGCCACTGCAGCAGTGAACAACAGGGTGAATTTTTTTACTTATTTCGTGTTAATTTTCATTACCATAGTCTTTTGTTTTGTTAATGAATTTGCTACTTTTTGTTAGTGGCAATTTTCATTGTTGTTGATGAAAATCACAAAGATGTGTATCAGTGTTTCTGATGTTGACTTAGTAACTAGTAACTATGCTCAGTAAGTGCTGACTGCTGAGCATAGTGACACGTGCTACTATACATGTATACTGTTGATCTGTTGGCCGATACAGAACTTGACACACTTCGGACTCGCTGTGCCAATGTCATAATGGTTCTCATTGAATATATGTCTGCATGTCTAAATGTATGCTGAGTAGTGAGTAGCAAGTCTGAATGTACTTATAGTAGTGACTGGTGTTGTTGATCTACTGACAATGTCGGCTGGCTCATGCAGCAGGAGAACTTGACCGTGAGTGACACACTGCGTATGCATCGTGCTAATGCACCTCAGAGTATGGCCGGTGGTCTCAGTAATTCTGTGCAGGTAGCCTACTAAGTATTTCCGACGGTGTGCCGGCTGTGATCCTATCTGCATGTTTGATTCATATGATGTGCTATTGTTAATGTTGCATGGATTTTTACGCACAACAGCAGCTACTGTTGTAGCGCATCTTAGCCATCGCAATTCTGTCCGTCTGTCTGTCTGTCACACGGTGGATCAGTCAAAAGCGGTGCAAGCTATAATCACCAAATCTTCACTATTGGCTGCCTGGAAGATTCTATTTTCAGGAACCATAAAGCTTTTCCGTAAATTTGAAGGGAGTCACCCTAAACGAGGGCGCTAAATGAGAGGGGGGTAGGGAAAATCTGCAACATCCAGCCGGGCTTTCTGTGAAACTAGCCAAAAGCCGTACGGATGAGATCTATGGATGAAGTCTACGCATCACTAGCATACGATGGTGCACTGCTGTTGCGCGTTCCTGTTTGTGTTAGCAGAGCTGTACTTGTTTATGTGGCTAGAGCGGTTGTACTAAATTTGGTAAATTTTGTTATACATCCATTTCGTCTATCCATCTGTTTGTCCCGTATTGTCTCCTAACTTGAAAACACAAAAAACCTAACTGTCACTAGGGAAGACGTGCTACAGCTTATAGTCCAGGAGTATTAGGTCATATTGGGGTCAACTAAGGAAAAAATTAGTATCAAGCTGATTTTTTCAAAATGGTTAGCCTGGAGCACTAGGAATAACATATCAAAACTCCCCAAGAATCCCAGCTGTGCTCTCTTCAAAATTTGAATTTGAAA
>Ga0209367_1008226_pt1 | contig 14275 bp, 11 predicted proteins | sample WorMetLIZISLAND2_FD_187412 | JGI IMG/M metagenome (GOLD analysis project Ga0209367, IMG submission 187412) | Marine gutless worms symbiont microbial communities from Max Planck institute for Marine Microbiology, Germany - Olavius geniculatus... ... | reverse complement strand
AATATAAACCCAAGGGACTATCACGTATGGGGTGCAATGTTGGAGGCTTACTGCAAGCTTAAAACAAAGCTGAAAACAAGCGCCAAACTCAAGGAAGCGCGGCTCTGGGTTGGGGTGTTAACACAAGTACAAATTTTGGGGGCACCACCCCCCCTTAAAATTTGGGAGGGCAAAAAACGTTCAAAAATCGGTGCGATTTACGACAAATTTCGAGTTTGAGCGCAAATATCTCTGGAACCGATGAAGATAACGACATAATCTAAACAGCGTTGACGAGAGCGATCCTTTCGCCATTGAACAGAAAAATTTTGTGAAATTCCGTCCACTACGAACAAAGTTATAAGCGCTAATGTTGACCTACCCTAAGTTGACAAAGCGCGTTCAGCGTATACCAATGCATTTGAGTTCGGGCCACGTGACTTTGATGCCGGGGAAATTCTCCCCCCCTCTTTATTCTCCCCCTTCAATTTCCCCCAATCGGACTTAGGGCACCGGGCGGACTCACGTTGGGCTTTGCCCCAAATTTCTAGTTTTGGTTTTATTTTTAGGGCAAATTTAAGTGCAGTTTCTGCCTGGTCATTCCTATTGCGTTACTGATTCATTGTGATGTTATTTTTGCCTGCTTTGATGAATTAAAAGATGTCGGTGATGATTATGATGATAAAACCTTTTTCTATATTTTATCCATTTTCTCTTCAGCTTTAGTTTTTTTTCTTTCAGTCAGATCGTGAATTTGACAATGAGTGATGACAGCTACTACACATGTGAGAATGGGTTTGAACTGACAGCTCTGGAAGTCGGTGAGAGGTTAGCAGAAATGAAAAGAATTCTGACAGAAGAACTTCCCGCTGACAACTACTTCGTGCTGAAATACATTGTTCATTTCCTGACCGAGGTTCACTCTTTCTTTCTCTTTGCTTACTGTTTGCATTATCTATGTGGTGTTTCATAAAAACGGCACTCTTTTACTCCCTTTCATAACTTAGTTGACTGGCAGTAAATTTGCTTGACATTTTTAGCAGCTGTAGCTCAAATAATACTTATTTAAAATAGTCAAACAAAATGTGATTGTACAGGGTGTGGCAAAAAAAGTAGCCCCTTAAAGTTTTTCGTTTTTTTTCAGCAACTGTTTGGAATTTTAGTTTTAAATTTTACAGGTTAATTTTTACCGAAACATTCTACATCTAACTGCCAAGTGAAATGATTCTGTTGAAAAACGACAAAATTATAGGCTTCTGAACGTGACCACCTACTGATTTTTCAGCGTTAAAAATGTGTAAGGTAAAAATGCTATTTAATTTTCAAAAACAGGTTACCACATTACTGCTGATAACGTCACAGCGACGCTTTGACAAACAGTAATTTATTTGTTTATAAATTACCACTAAATTATCGTTCTTTTAAAGCAATCATTGGCTGCCCACTGGATTCATCTTCCAGCAGAACAGCATGCCAGCACACACAGCATGCAGTGCACAGAACTGGCTGTGAGCCAACTGTCGAGATTTCATCACAAAAACCAATGGCCACAAAATTCGCCGAATACAAACCCAGTGGACTATCACGTGTGATGTGCAATGTTGGAGGCTTACCGCAAGCTTAAAACAAAGCTGAAAACAATCGCTGAACTCAAGGAATCGCTTCAGGTTATCTGGGGCAACCTATTGCAAGGACTGATCAACAAGATGGTGAAAGACTTCTCAAATTAAGCGACTGAAGGCTTGTGTCGATGGACACTTCAAACATTCACAGTGACAATGGAAATCTGGCATCTCATCGTTAGTTAACTGTGTTGTTTAACTTGTTTCAGCGATGTTATTGAACTGGTGTTGTAGCTTGAACATTTTTAACACTGAAAAATCTGTAGGCGATCATGTTAAAAAGTCTGTAACTTCGTCATTTTTCAATGGAATCAAATTTTATTTGGCATTTAGCCGTAGAACTGTTCCAGAAGTAAATCTGTAAAATTTCTGATTAAAATGCTAAACGGTTGCTGAGAAAACAGCGAAAAACTTTAGTGGGGTACTTTTTTTGCCGCACCCTGTAGTTGAATATTCTTTGCCAGTTGGGAGGTAATGTTAGCATAGAAATTATGCTGTTACAGGTGGTTGCTCAGTCTGATGTGAATCGAATGACGGCTCAGAACCTTGCGATTGTGTTCGGTCCGAACCTGCTCTGGTCCAAGAACGAGGCATCGCTGACTTTGATAGGCTTCGTACAGTCATGCACTCTGCTGCTAATTACTCACTACGACGATCTCTTTGTCAAGTGAACGGATCTGATCACTCGGTGCCTTTTCTCTGGTTATCTTTACCACTGGAGCTGTACCACAATCAGTGGTTCTTGTGTCAAAGGGGCAGTTGCCACTTCCCTAAATTTTAACATGTCAGGAAATTTTACTTTGCTGTCTGAAAATGTTTGTCTAAAAGTGCTAAATTTTGGGCTGAAATTTTCCCCATCTGGGGTTATTAGGGGGCAAAATCAAAATTTTGAACACTTTTATCCTTTTTGTCAAAAATTGTGGACAGCTTTCATTTTTGCCACTATTACCAGCATTTGTTGGAAAATTGTTACTTGTTGTTTCCAGCTTTTTAAACCGCAGTGCCAAACTTTTGCTAGGCATTGCTATCAAGGATTATAGAGCAAAGCAGATTATTTTACAGCCGCCGTTTTGATGCAGTCGTGCAATAAATTTGATCAAAGAAATTAATCATAGGACAGATTTAATTTTTGCCATCATTGCCTGCATCCATTCCATTTGATATGGATTCAATCTTCTGCCATTAGCTGCTTTGATATTCCAGCTTGAGACTGCACAGTGAATTATATTTTCAGTGGATTTGCAAATTTACGTGTTGCTGTAAAATAATTTACCGTCAGTTAATACTAATAAGCAATATCCAAACTGTTACTTACGTAGATGGGCAATTAGTTAAACTGAATCAATTTATTTTGTATTAGATGTCTTATTGATTTACTGTTGCCACCATAGCATGGAGATAACAAATGGATGGTTATGTGGGCATTTAAGCTGATTGTTGCAGCTTAAATGCACCTGTGTAAATCTGCAGATTGTGCTATATGCAACACAAGTTTTTTAAAGTTTTAACGAAAAAAATTTTTTAATAGAAATGCATTGTGTTTCATTTCATTTACTTTCAAAGTTTTGACAACTTTAATTATAATTCTAATTATAATTGTAATTAATTACAATATTCACAAATGTTATTTTTAATAAATCAGTTTTGAACTTGTGTCATTTAAAATTTTAATCAATTAGCATTTTCAGTGAATTATAATTAATTAAATAGATCAGTTACCAGTTAATCCCGTCTTTACCTTATTAGGTCCGGTTTGCTGTCGGCGCCTAAAACCCTCGGATGGCTGCTGTGCATACATGTTGGCATTAGATGTCAATATCTTTTCTTGTTGAAATCATCTGCATGATCTTGTTGTATTTGCGGGTGATCACGTCCGAATCTTATTTATACTGGAGCTGATGTGTTATGTTATTTACTGATCGCTGTACAGAGTATTGATTTGTTGGATGAGTTGTTCAATCAGTTGCTGATTTAATTGGCATTCGTCAGCTGAATATTTTGTACATAATTACAGCTTTTTCACTTCTGCTGTTTCAACTCGTGGTATTTTTCTATCTATGTGTACAGTAGGGATCATCCCCAGTTTGTCTACAGTTTGGAATTTATTGCTTTCAACTCAAAGTTCAATTAAGTTCAGTTTAGTTGTGTCTAATGACTGGTGTCTGTCCCACTGCAATTAAGCCGCTATTCCACACTTCCTTCTCTTTGTTCCTATACGAGTCCTCTTCCCTCCTCCTTAATTTTCCTTGAAGTCAGCTATGGGGTCTAGAGCTCCCAGTGCAATGAGCTTTGGGGCGTAGCCGATATAAATTCTGATGTATTCCTGTAATGGAAACTCATTTGATGGTTATTATTATATCAATGTTTGTATACAGAAAATTCTACACGTACCAGGTATTTGCCACAAAATTCACACTTGTGTGTTACAAGTTGATAACCCAGAATGTTATAAGATTTTATCGATAAAATTTTGTCTGAAAAAAATAGTTAAGGGTGCATTTTGGCAACATTGGTTGACTGGATAGCCGCCAGTGGTGAACAGAACTGAACTGCTAATTTCCAGTTCATACATTTCTGAACATTGTTGGCGTATTTGAACAAACTATAACGCCAGTCTATCAACAGTGTATTATATTTGCTTTCAGAATATGTCATTTTGCTTTGACTAAAGAAAACTTGACAAATGATCGTAACGTTAACGTTAGCTGTTGTATATTTATTATAAAGTTTTGCCAAAAGTGCATATGAATGACAAAGAAAAAAGAGGCAAACTGGTCGCTAGTAACTGTATTTGTGGTCTATGCCTCTGTGGCAGGAGTTCATTTGTAGCCTAACATGAAACTCTGTTTTCTGGACATAGGCCTACCAATTAACAGAACACTCGAAATGATCAGTTACAAGTTTTCATGGCGGAACGACTTGTTAATAAAAACCGAGCAACACATACTATCGCAACAATATGACAGAAACGACATAAAAACATTGTGCAAAATACAATTTCTTGACATATGCAGGCGACGATAAAAATTAATTTTTCGCGTCATAATTAAATGTGTAATATTAAGACAACTTATATGAAATAAAACACTTTTAATAGATTGCCATCTGTTATAATTAAAAATCCTACGAATTACATTATTCCAACAAACATTCAGTTCATCAAGTTGTTTACTCTTTAGAAAAAGAGTTGGCATGGCATACATTAATACAAGCACACTGTACGATTCTTGTAATGACAATAAGGCTAACTCGTCAACTTTTACTAGCTCTAAGACGTAAGAAGCTTGCTTTACAATATTGCCTCAAGCTCAGTGCAAATACAAATAACCCGGCATACAATGCAGTTTTTAATTCAAAGTTCAAAACTCCAAGTTTGACAATAAGCCGAGCCAAACTCGCCCACTGGGCTTTAGAGTTGAACGACTTGCAGATCTCGGCTTTAAGAAGAAGAATGTCTTACCTACAACCGTTTCCACAATAACATCTTGGCAGAAACAGCACGCGACTAGAATTCAACTGCCATGTAGTCAAAAGCAATCTAGACAACACCGTGTAGCCAGCTGTCACTTTCTGTATAATTATTCCACTGGCATTTTTCCTGATAATAATTTTGTTTTTTGTTTAATTTTTTTCGTCGTTGATTATGCTTGGTTTCGTGCTATTTATACATTATTTTTAGCATGCGTTGAATGCTAATGCAAGAAAGCTTGATCTGTATGTGTTCGAACACTATTAAGTGCTTAAACATTACGTAGTTTGTTCAACAAGACAAACATATCACAGACAATGACAAAAACATAAAACAGATAATGAAATAGTATTTTAAAAAAACTATCGAAACAATATTAAAACTATGAAAACTTCAAAAACAATCACAGGCTACACAAACTAGAAAAGAGTGCAAAATTAAAATCAACTGTTTATATCACACATACGACCAAACAAATTTTAAGCTTAAGCCTATTTTTACATAAAATGGAGATAAAGAGTAGGATAGTAGCCTATCCTGATTCTGACATCTGCCAGACCCTAGGCTTACGTACATGACCGTGTTTTTAAGATTTTGAAAGTAACTGAAAAGAAAAAGTGTTGGCTTGAAATTAGCGAAAAGGAGAATAAGGCAGAACTTGAAGAAAGGAGAAAGTGATTACACCAACGACTTCTAGACCCATCGTTTGCTAAGAATTTTGGCAATTTTTCTGTGAAAATATCAGCTAAATATAGGACTGTGATGCCTGTCACACGTGTAAGTAAAAAGTAAGTAAAATGTAAATTTATATAGCGCATATTGTTAGAATTAACCTCTAATGCGCTTGTCACATTAGTACTGACTGAACAGGATTGTTTTAAAGAACTGTTTGAAACTGTCAATGTCACACGCTGGATCTCTGAGTTCATCTGGCAGCGAGTTCCAGACCGTCGGACCATCAACTGGAAAAGCCCGACGGCCGTACGTGTTGAGTCGACAGCGGGGTACGATTAGCCGGTGTCGGTTGGCAGAACGTAGTCGATGTGTAATGAAATGTAAAAACAATTCGGTATAGCGCCATTGGCAGATTGTACGTCACTGTGAATCGGAAGCGCCAAACATATTACTGGTGGTGTTCCGCGAACGCCAGGAGTGCTGTAGCAAAGCGAACATGCGTAAAGCGCCGATCCCCACTTCCGGTCTCACTCGCCAACTCAACAACATTAATACATCCCTTGTCTTCTATTAGTAACACCGGATGGCAAGCGCCTGTCGTTCTGTTGTCGTCAGAGATCGTTGCGGTGATGGCCCGGCCTGCGACTCACCCCACTACAGTTAATTGAGAAAGCATGTTAGCGACAACACCTCATACTCGCCACGCCACCCACAGTGACTCTCTCTGTCACTTTCTCTGCGCTGTGCTGTTGCCTCGCAAGCGCACTGACGCGTGGAGAAGATGCGCCCATAGAACAATGACTTAGGCCTAAACATTGTGTGTAGCCTTCTGCTCGCCGTCACGTATGCGTCAAGGTTGAACAATCGCCGTTTGCACTGTTGCACAAAGGCTGGGCTAGTTTTGGTTTGGTCGATTGCAATATTGGTTTAATTGTTCGGAGGGATCGAAAAAATATTTTCGCTCATTATTGTAGTCGAGTTACACAAGCACGTGCTACCAATATTTGGTCTATATCTTTGGCAGAAATTGATCGATTTTCAATATTCTTTTATTACCACATTTCTAAACATTTACGAAAAAATTTCTATTAAGATGTGCCAGTAAAAAAATTTGAAAGCCGATCAACCTGGAGCAAAGGTATGCACATAAATTCGGTGGTCATGTTTTTTGACACACGGTATAAAATCGTAGCGGTACGTGTAGCTTTGTGACGGCTTGAGCAAAGTGGTATTATAACTATGCCTGCTATACACCACTGGTGCAAAAAATAACAACAACAACGTCAAAACTCAAGAAATGCGATCCGATGTGCGTATGGTGAATAAGATTATCGTAAGTAATAACGTAAATCGCATTGACCTAAGTTACGACCTACTGATAGTAGATTTATTAATAGATAATTGATGTGCTTTATTTCAGTTTTAACTTTTAAGTATTTACATAAATACATATAAGTACAGCTACTGTCAAATATTACACAGCGAACTGAACAAAAAATGAAGCTATGGTATCACACGAACTTGCAGCAAACTTACATTGAACTAAACAAAACCAGCTTTCAGCTTATTGTATGGATGCACAGGCGAGCGGAAATATTGAATCGATAATCGAATATCGTTTAGTAGATCGCAACGTCGCAGCTCTAAGTCACCTAAGCTGCGCATGCTGGCATATTATCATGACAGAAAAGGCATCGATCATCAATGCGTCATTGAGCGCCTAGCTTTTCTGCGGCCAGGCCGAGGTCACCTTCCCATGCACTGACGTAATCATTAGCGTGGGAAACAATTTCCTCGACTATAAATAGTAGAACCTTAGCGATGCCGCTGCAGATCGTATCGGTTCATATAATTCGACGACTGCTGAATGCGCTACATTTTCATCGGTCGATTGGCCAGCCCTATTACGACGTTGCCGAGTCCCGTCTGCGATCAGAACATTACTTTATCACTGTGATCGATTTCATTTAACGATTTATCGCGTGACGTTTTAATTTCTATTGCACATCCAAAGTCTTTCATTTTCGGGAACGCATCAAACGGAAAACAGCCACATCGATCGAAACGAAGATTAAAGGTATTTTGATCATTTGTGGTTAATGTTCTTAACATTTTTACTAAAATTGTTGCGCTTCCTATTATTTTACTTCCAGTTTTCGTTTAAAAAAAATTTTTTCTCGTTTTTAAAAATTATTTTTTTAACAATTTATAAGACAGTTAATAGGCTGTATTCAACTTATTACACGCGAAAACAGCTACTGCTTTTAGCGCGTCTTAGCCATCGCAATTCTGTCTGTCTATCTGTCCGTCTGTCTTTCTGTCTGTCTGTCACACGGGTGGATCAGTCAAGTGTGGTGCAAGCTAGAATCACCAAATCTTCACCGTCAGCCGCACGAAAGACTTTAGTTTCAAGAACCGTAAAGCTTTTCTAGAAATTCGAAGACGGTCGCCCCGAACGAGGGCGCTGAATAAGAGGGTGATGGGCAAAATTTGCGATTTTTGGCCAATAAGTCGCTGTATCTCAGTAACGGTGCGAGATAGGGGCTAGGTTACTATTGATCACTCTGAGGAAGTCGTACACTGGCTCTCGATTGGCGTCGAATTCAATGACCTTGAATGACCTTGAACGCCAAAATAGGGGGTTTTATGGATTTGTTGGCCATTTCGGGCTGCGACACAAGTCTATATCATTCACAAGGTGGCGCCACGGAACTATCGTTATGCGATCCAGATAGACAATTTGGTATTTGTACATTAACTTAGCGTAAATACCCCAATTTTCAGCTAAACTACTGAATGGAAACTGCTATAGGCTTTCGCGCGTCTGGTGAGCATTAGCTCAAATTTTTTTTATATATACTGACTACAAAAGGTGCTGTCAAAATCTCGAGACGACCATGCGGGAGTTTCATCTCATCCTTTCCCATTTTCTGTTTTATTCATTTCTCTTTTTTCTTTGTCTTCGTTTTCTAATCTTTCTCTCTTTCCGTCCCATCTTCCCTTTATCCCCTTTTTGTTTCATTTTTAGGCGCAAAAGTCGCTACTGCTTTAGCGCGTCTTAGCCATCGCAATTCTGTCTGTCTGTCTGTATGTCTGTCTGTGTGTCACACGGGTGGATCAGTCAAAAACGGTGAAAGCTAGGATCACCAAATCTTCACCATCGGCTGCCAGAAACTCTAGCTTTAGGATCTATAAAGTTTTTCATAATTTCGAAGGGAGTCACCCCGAACAAAGGCGCTAAATGAAAGGGGGTAAGAAAAATTTACAATTTTTAGCCAATAAGTCGCTGTATCTCAGTAACGGTACGAGATAGGACTTAGGTTATTATTAATCACTAATAAGAAGTCGTACACTGGCCCTTGATTGGCGCCGAATTTAATGACCTTGGATGACCTTAAACGCCAAAATAGGAGTTGGTATGTATTTTGTGGCGATTTCAGGCTGCGAGGCACATTTTAAGAGCGAATTGCGCCGAAAGCAATTGAGATAGACATGGACAAGCTGAATATGAAATTTTCAGCATATAACGTAGATTTCGACGGTCGAAGTCTCCATTTTCTAGGTTCAAGAAAACCTGCGTAAGAGGGCATCAAAGAGCGGTACCCCCGTAAAATTCGTTATTTTACCGTTGTTGGCCAGTCTTTTGTGAAAGCAGTTGCAGATACGCATGGGCATGCTGCCTATCACAACAAGCATTAGTGACGAGATTTTTAGTCGTATCAACATCGATGACTTTGAAAGACCCTGAAGTTCTCAAATACTTAATATTAATTTGTGTTTTCTTCTGGTGCAGCGCACACTCCAAGAATGAACTGTGACAAAATGGCTAGAGATAGACTGACAGTTTGCGAACAGGAACTGCCATAGGCTTTCTTGCGTTTTGTGAGCATTAGCTCACTTTTGTCTACACTGTTTTCTTTTTACCTTGTCCTAGAAGTAGGACATTTTATGTCTAACCATCTAGGTATGGTCTGGGGAGCGCTATGAGCTTTTCCAGTTGGGTCTGGAAAAAAGCAGTAGCCGACATTAAATTCTGTGCATCTTAGCCTTAAAATATTATGACATTTGATTGCAACAAATATAACTATATTTTTGAAAATCATTTAATTAAATTTAGTGCAGGACAATAAACGATAAAGGCAAATTAAATATTATTAAGAATACTAAAAGTTATTACTATTAACGGCTTGACTGTTATGCTGTTATGGCTGTGTGTTTTAGAGATGATTTGGCGACCGACGTGGATCGTTGACTTATTGTTAGCGCTCTTAGCGCTGCAGCCAGTATTATCACAGAATCTCACTAACCAGCAGAGTAAGCACCCCCCTAATACTTGTAGGCTTTTTCATAAGCTCTTGGTATTGTTTTACCACCTAGTGCAGTTTATTCTAATGTAATAAGCGTTACATTTGTGTTTGACGTAGCTGTTGTATAACGGTTTGCCAACAGTTTAGTTTTTTGTACGTTTAATTTTCAGGTTTTTAGCTGAAGTTTGTAAGCTGTGTTTTTTTCCGTTTGTTTTTTTTGTGTTGCTTGTTTGCCAAATATAAACTTATTATACTTTTGGCATGTGTTAATATCGCACCTAAGTCATATACCATACTGCATTTAGGACATATCGGAAAACTTGAGAATTTGACCATGAATATTATTGGAACTAGTAAAGATTCCTCAAATCGGAAAACTAAATAATCAACAGCGGTTTCTCCGTGTTCGGCGAAGAAAATCCGGAAAACTTCGATTTACAAACAATAATGAGTGATTAACAAAAATGTAGCTTTTTATATTCGTTTCTATCGGCGTCAGTTTTGTGATGCTTTCGGATCTCTTATGGTGATTAGCACGACAACTGGGCACCACTATTGACATTTGTGCAAAGGATAGGATCACCAGTTATAGAGCCATTGACCTATCTTCAAAGTTTTCCGATTGCGACAGTTCAATCGCCTTGAGATGGACTTGGAAACCATTGCCAAATCAGAGCACAAAATGCAGTTCATATCGGTGTGTCAATTGCAAGTAAACAAGACGTTGCATTGGTCGATAGTGACAAGCAACCGTCGAGCAAGCTGCGTGTTTCGATTTCAACTATTCTGCCGTTTAGAAAATAATACCAATCTCTGCTTTATTGTAAAAAAAGAAATAAAATTGACTTTTTTGTTTACGTTTTACTTTTTTCTACTCAAACGATAGTTGACACGAAATTCATGTTGGCCATTTGCGTCGATTTTGCTGTTGCTGTTGCTGTAGAGTGCGTTGCTGACATTGCGTTCGTGATTGATAACAGTGGCTCTATTCGTGACAATAACGTGCCTGGTAGCGACAACTGGCAAATGATGATCGACTTTGTCAAGTCTATCATTGAGATGTATACCATTTCACCGGATGTGACCAGAATCGCCGTCGTCGACTTCGGTCAGTATTTAAACTACCGATATACGGTGTAATAAATACGTCGTTGAGCGCAAGCGTAAAAATTAATTTGCTTTATTTTGTAACTGCATTTATAATGTATACTAAACTATAAAATCACGGTACTGAAAACGGCAGTGTCAGCCTATTTACCGCAACATCGTGTCAAACAGTATATTTCACGAATTTGTAGCTAAGCTTGGTACGTACAACGTAAAATGTGCCTGTGACATTAATCCGCGATAGGTATTGCTGACGACTAATTTAATATGTTGTATTCGCAAAGGAAACAAAGCGGTGCTGCGTTTCAATTTGAACGACTACACAACGAAAGCGGAGGTGTTAGCAGCCGTAGACAGGCTTCAGTATCTCGGCCAGAACACGAACACGACCGGGGGTCTGAAGGTGGCACGAATGGAAGTGTTTGGAAATAATTCTGACCGACGACAGAACGTTGAGCGTATTATAGTGCTTATCACTGACGGCGTACCGACATACGACGCTGATCAACTGCCAGATGAAGTGGTAGCTATCAAACAGAGAAGCATCCGTATTGTCGGACTTGGAGTAACTAACAAAGTATGTTTGTTCTGTAATTTTTTGAGATACAAAACTAATAAATTTGCATTTCATTTGGGTATCAAGATTGACGATTTTTATGCACAATTATGTAGATATGGCCAGACATATTTGGCCCATCTGTGTCATGTCATGCGTCATGAAGCATTTGTTTAGAGGATCCATTACTTTTGGAACATATTGTAAAAGTTCACCAACTGGTTTTTTTACAGTTTCTTGCATTGTGTCTTGTAATTTTTACATAACGTGAATAGTCGTGTTCAGTTTTAGCAGTGTTACATTTTTTTGTGTTATGAGATAGATTATCCAAATGTTTTACACACAACGGTCGGCAGTCGAAATCCGGCGTTGCCAAAGAATATAAGAAACTCGCATGACATACTGCTAGTAAAAACTGCTATCTTGTGCACAAATTAGATTGACATCTGCTTTTAATGCAAATGATTTAGGTTAACGAAACGTTCCTTCGGTCGATAGTGACTCAGCCGTGGAACGAGAACTACGTCTACGCGTGGAACTTTTCCAGTCTTCCGCTCGTCAAGAACGTCGTACTCAGCAAGACGTGTAAAGTTGTTACTAGACCTACAACAACAAGCACGTCAACTTTCACGACACCTACCATTTCACTCAGCTCAACATCTACCAATATAACGCCTACACTTTCGACCAGTTCTCGGGATGGTACGTGAATTTTTTACTTACTTATTACTTAGTGCTGGCAATCATCGTTTATTTGCTGACTTTTGCACATCAGATCAAACTTGTTTGTATGTATTGTGCGATTTGAAGCAAAAGCTTGTTAATCTGAGTTACGTGTGATAAAATATAATAAGCTTTACTTTTACTGTATGACTTTTATACCGTGTCTCAAAATAGCGGCCCCCTACATATAAGTTAGTGTAAAAATGGTCATATTTGACAGATTTTTACACAATGTAAAACTTTCATAGGCACAATAATTCTAAACTAATCTTTAAAATTTGTGCTCAGAATGGCCACCTTTGGCCTTGACGTAAGCTACTAATTTTAGTCCGGTACACCACTGCTTGATCACTTTGTCAATAACAATGTAGCCATAATGTAAACAAACTCTGACGTCACAATGACATCGCACTGAACACACACGGCAACTTATGGACATCATGATAAACGTGACGGTAAGTAATGTTAAGACAGTGCAGTGTACAATATTTCGTTAAAATCCTTAAACCACAAACTGAACTAAGCATGTTCGAAGCAAGAAGTAGCAGATTTTGGGACACGCTGTATTATGTACTTCGTTACGAAATGAATATTTGCACGAAATTGATGTTGATGAGTTACGTCAATTTACTGGTGCTATTGTTGCAGCGTGTGTTGCTGACATTGCGTTCGTGATTGATAACAGTGGTTCTATTCGTGACAATAATGTGCCTGGTAGCGACAACTGGCAAATAATGATCGACTTTGTCAAGTCTATCATCGAGTTGTATACCATTTCACCGGATGTCACCAGAATCGCAGTCGTCGACTTTGGTCAGTATCAATAGTACTGGTTTACGGTGTAATGTGTATATCGTTAAGCAGAAGCGCAAAAAATTAATTTGATTTATTTTGTAGCTCTATTTTAATGCACACTAAACTACAAAAACGCATGACATTGAAAACGGCAATGGCAGCCAACTTGGTGTCAAACAATATAATTTGCAAATATGTAGCTAAGTCTGGCACGTAGCACGTGGAATGTGAGTGTGATATGACGCAGTGATAGTCGTTGTTGATGACTAATTCAATATGTTGCATTCGTAAAGGAAACCAAGCAGTGCTGCGTTTCAATTTGAACGACTACACAACGAAAGCGGAGGTGTTAGCAGCCGTAGACAGGCTACAGTATCTCGGCCAGAACACGAACACGACTGGGGGTCTGAAGGTGGCACGAATGGAAGTGTTTGGAAATAATTCTGACCGACGACAGAACGTTGAGCGTATTATAGTTCTCATCACTGACGGCGTACCGACATACGACGCTGATAAACTGCCTGATGAAGTGGCAGCCATCAAACAGAGCGGCATCCATATTGTCGGACTTGGAGTCACTAACAAGGTGTGTTTTTTGTATTTTGTGAGGCGACAAAGCTCGTAAATTTGCATTTCAGTTACATGTCAAAATTGCCGATTTTTATTCAGAATTTTGCAGTTAGGGCCAGACGTCATTTGGTTTACCTGCGTTATATCTTGAGTCACGAAGTATTTATTGTCGACCGATTGTTTTACCAATAGAACACATTGTCATACGTCACCAGTTGTTTTTTCTCAGTTTCTTGCATTATGTTTTGCGAATTTTATTTAATTATCGTATACGGTCGTGTACAATGTTAACGATGTGACGTAATTCGGTTCTTAAAGTAGATTATTTTCGGGTTTTCACACAACGGTTGACAGTCCAAATCCAGCGTCGCCGAAGAATATTCAAAAAGCGGATGGCATACTGCTAGAGAAAGCAGCTATTTCTGTGCACAGATTACATACTAACATATGTTTTTAATAAAAATGATTAAGG
>Ga0209367_1008225_pt1 | contig 14275 bp, 8 predicted proteins | sample WorMetLIZISLAND2_FD_187412 | JGI IMG/M metagenome (GOLD analysis project Ga0209367, IMG submission 187412) | Marine gutless worms symbiont microbial communities from Max Planck institute for Marine Microbiology, Germany - Olavius geniculatus... ... | reverse complement strand
TTGTCTGTCTGTCTGTTTGGTTTTACTTATGTGAGAAAACCTGTGATATTCCACTGCCAGTTATACGTGTTCGAGTCATTTTCCTCGTAGGAATTATTAGAGGCTGTTAGTCCTTGTAGATATCCCCTAAACAAGTACGACCTTGCAGGTCACAGCAGTACGCTGTGACAAAACCCATTGAAAATAAATGGTAACAGAGACAATAGTTAGGAGGAAAAAATAAATATAACCACTATCAGTCACACAGACAAAAACACTGCACAACCAAGCCTCCAAGGTAGCAAAAATTCAACCAAAGCTGTTGATGCTGCAGCTATAACACAGTAGACCTATCATTGCAAAGACTGGCATTTGAAATACTGCAACGGTTGGTCTCGGTGGGAGACATGTTAATAATAAAACAAAACTTGCATTGTAATAATCATCATGATAGTATCACAATATGAAATAACATTGATAATCCACAATGACTAGTGACAAACTCCCATTGTTCAAACAACAGTGTGAGTGTTGGGACTAAAAATACAATATTATCCACAATGGAAATGCTCAGCAAGAGACTGATGCAAAGAAAAACAACAATTTTATGACTAAAATGTTTACTTTGGCAAATAAGAATGAAAACGTATTGTAACATTATGAAAAACACAAGTGAGAAATTGAGATGATCCATGTTTCTATCATGTCTTACGGTAGAATCTACAGGTTAGTCAGATCAGGGGTACCCCCCAATTATGTACACATTAATTACTGCACCATATTGTGAAAGATAATAGAACACAAAATCCAGTAAACATTTAAACTACAGAATATTTTCACATGATTCATAACAATATTGCCAAAAAATATTATTCATGACACTGCACAACATTTTTACAACATCCAATAACAACAGATAAAGTATACTTGACTTTTCATTACTGAGATTTCTTGCCTTGTGGGATGAGCGAAATTGCAAGTGGCATAAAACTGCACCAAAATATGGCTATGCCCTGAAATGATTGCGATCTCACAACGAACTGATGACTTACTCTCGGATAATTTCAGAATGATAAACTGATCAGCACCGAGATCCCATTGAAACACAGGTGTGTTGTACCAGTTGGCAAATTATTAACAAAATAGATGGTATAGAAACTAAAGAAACACAGAATAACTGAACAAAAAGTCCAGACAAATTAAAAGCCTAGTCCACTTGCCTCGTCTGATACATATATGATGTTTCTGTGCTCATTACAGCATGTAGTGTTGTAAAGTTCCACGTTTTATTAATTATTTACTGCTGAACAATGTGACTGCAGAAGTGAGATTATCATGGGGGACAAATGAATGCGATACAATGAATGAATAAGTGAGTAGGGTTTAACATCCCACCTGACACAGTATAGGTCATTTCGGGGATGGCCTTTGCAGGCAAAATTGCACATACACATAATAACGAAAAAACAGATTGACCTTTACAGAAAGTTTAACCTTTGTGAAACACAAAACCAAAAAAACAACCTAAACCTAAAATTGTAAAAACCGCCGATTATAACTGTGCATATGTATTGATAATGGCAGTTCTAATAATCTTCCCTGTTATTCTCCAGACAGTCATCAATCTCATAATGCTGTCTACTGGAGGACAGGGGGCAATACAGCAACATAAAAATCCATCACAGACACAATAAAACACTGTAAAACTCGAAACTCCTGTATGATTGCATGCTCAAAAAATGAGTAAAGTGCAGGGACATGTTGGCAACATCAACAAAAAATAAATCAGCAAAATCAAAATGTAAATAAAAGTGACACCAGCTGTAAAAAAACGGCAAATACAATACCACAGAACGTAACAGAACAATTACAGTTGTTAGATGACTGCAGCAAATGCAAATCTATTCACATTTGGATGCAGATGCTTTATTGCTGCACCATTGCAGGATATAACAACTATACCAAGACTTCCATGCCGAGCAGAAATCAGAACACTGTGCAAAGTTTAAAATTCTGTTGGTACTGTTGTGAAATTTAACATTGTCACCAACATTACAGACTAGAGCAGAAGCAAGCAATAATGACAATATCACAAAGACATCGAACTAACTGGCAAAAGGACATTACCAGTAAATATAACAGCTGAAGCCTGAGAACAACAGACAGATGTTTTTTAAAGCTGAACTGCTGAGTGTAATCAAGCCAGTGAGTGAGTGAGTAGGGTTTAACGTCCCGCCCGACACAGTATAGGTCATTTCGGGGATGGCCTTTGCAAGCAAAATTGCACGTACACATAATAACGAAACAAAAAGTTTAACCTTTACAGAAAATTAACCTTTATGAAACACAAAACACAAAAAAACGACCTAAACCTAAAATTGTAAGAACTGCCGATTACAATTGTGCATATGTAAGACTAATGGCAGTTCTAATAATCTTCCCTGTTATTCTCCAGACAGTCATCAATGTCATAATGCTGTCTATTGGAGGACTACAGGAGGCTGTAATCAACCCAGGTTTTAGGGGTTTCGCAGGCTGGCACATAAATGAAAGATTTTAATGTCATCAGATTTGGCCTAGTCACTACCTCTTGATTTCTGTTTAACCAGCTATGTTTCCTCTGAGTTATCTGGGTGTCTTTGTGGGAATTCTTTGAGAATAAACAAAGACCAGCTAGACTTATTTCCTGTCACCCAAACAACAGCATCAAACAGCAGTGTATAAGAATGTGTGCCTTTTTGAACTGCATAAATAATGTACAATGTACATAAGCCATCAGGTATGTTTCCCATATCCAACAAATTATCGACAACAGACAGAATCTCTTGCATCTGTTCAGAGGTAACAAGTTAAGAATCTCATACTAAATGCTGAGCCGACATATGTACACGAATAGCAACGGTGCGTGGAAAATGAATACGTACAGCACAGATATACAGTATGTACAGAAAAGTTCACAGCAACGAAAGAGATGCGGAGATGAGAAGCTGCAACACGTCACAGAAACATCGGCCGAAACTTACTTACTATACATCTACATGCTGTCTATTGCAGATACACTTCATCAGTAATGTACAGATACACATATACATCCACACATCATCACATAGTACATACATTTTGCACATGCACCTAAACATACACCAACATTAGTGAGTAAAAACACTGGTGACAGTTGAACGTAAATACGAACTTCGGCATCTTTCACCAAATAAAACTATCATGATGGCACAAGTAGTAGAGAGACTGCAAAGCAGGCTGCCAAACCAATCACTCACTGTATCAACCTCAACAGCAGAACCTCCACTCGACTATTTAGATATACAGAGATGGACGGATATTTGGTATAGCTAGCTATCTGACTTGCATAACTTGAGAAAACAAAACTGAACTGCATCTTGGTGGCCGGTACATAACAGCCTGGATCACAGCATTATACATGTACATTTTTAATAAGGGATAGATGACAAGCAGGGCTCAAAGTGGGAAAAAAAAGTGCCGGTATGGTAGCTTTGCTTTCCGCCCCTTTCTCCCCTCAAGCTACCGTATTTTAACTTTGCTTTTAATACATATATTAAATGCTTTTAATTAATTTTAACCATGTATGGCACTGAATGGCCAATTTTGTGCTGATGTGCCGATAAGAAACTACTCACTCACACACTCAAGCTAGCACTATTTTGGCCACTGATTGATGCAAACATCAGTGACCATTTGCCTAAATCTCACAAAATGGCCTGCAAAGCATATCGGTATGACTTTTCTCAGAAAAGAAGTGCTGGTATGCTTTCCAGGCAGCCAAGGAAGTGCCAGTATGCCATACCGGTCCATACCATCCCACTTCAAGCCCTGCTGACAAGAAACCAGTTCCGTGTAAATTAACTGACAGTAGTATGCAGTCTGCTGTTTACCATAACTGTGACAAATGATATATTTAAGTTTAAGAAAAACTTTCATATGTCAGATGACATTTTCACTGTTCGAAATGCTGCTAAGGTTAGAGTTACTGAAAATCAACTGGTATGTTTTGTTGAAAAGTAAAATATCATATTTTAAATCCATGACATTCAAATGCAGACTCCAGTAAAATATCCATCAAACACTAGTAAGATGTACATAATAACTGCAATGCAGAAATTGCAAAAGTCAGCAGTAAGTCTGTGGACAATGGACATGGCTGCAGAAGCAGATAGTACATGACAAATTGCATGCAACAATGTGTGAATTTACATTCAAAATCAATTACGTGCCAGAAAAAATAGCTGGCATTCTAACGCACTAATAACTGGAAATTTCACAATATACCTGCAACTGTTACCAGAACGGGATGTCTGTGGAGAACGTTTGTGACATAATAACCAGATGCAACATTCACATTTAAACCAATGGCTTCCAACATGAACAGCACACAGCAGTAATATTTTGCTTACAGGCCATTACTGTATGAAGTTTGGCAGTTAAATAACAGTTGACACGTTAACAAAGGAGTGTTATTTATGTTTAGCCGAGCTGGCAGCTGTTGGTCGCATTAGTGATGAACTAACATTAGCCGATGTCACAGTGCCATCCTTTGGCGATGTCAGTGATAGATTGCCCATGCTACGGTGTAGATTAGTTGGCAGCTGCTGCTTGGCAACCTTTGTGTTGGTCCTGGTGGACATTCGTCTCTTGTCATGTGTCAACTTGTCATGTCGAACAAACACTCCGTGCTGACTACGGCAGCGGAAGTAACGAACACCTTTTACTGAACCATCATTCTTACCTACCAATGATACACCAGAAGCACTAATAGTACAATGGACGGCAATAAGCCAACATTGTTTTGTTAAAAAGTGGTATGTCTGAATGCTGCACTGTGGGCCTAGTACGATGACAAACTGAAGTATCATTAGCACATGACATTATCAGATGTGAAGTTCTGACACTGTAAAACACTTCTGATCCAGATTCCAGAGATGAGCAAGAAATGCTGCAGACGTCTATCTTTATCTTTTAACCTCCAACTTAAGAATACTGAAGACTTATGGTGCACTAGTGGCATCATACTTCTTGCTCATGCTAACTAAGTAACAATTTCTTTAAAAATTCAATGAAGAGTCTGTAAGACAGCGCTGATCTCCGTTTCCTTAGAAATAAGCCAAACACCAGTTCACACTGCCAGACCATGAATATGGAGCTAGTGATCATGCAGTGTGCCTGTTTACATCCTACCTTTCACCTACTGAATGCGGTGACACCTACACATGCGGGTTGGCCAGGCTAAGTTGACCTGGGTAGTTGGTCTTTTGGCATGCTGGATTGCTGGTAGCGAACTTCACGTAATGTTGTCTGTGATGATAATTAGGTCAACAAATAGCCGATCCCTACTAGTCGACTACTAAAACAGTCAATAGCAGCAGCACTACAAAGAACGAGCAGAACAGAGAATCAGCGAGTTACCATCAGCAGAGTCCAGTTCAACGCCAACCCAGTTTCCTGCAGCGAACTCCGTCGGACCTAAGAACTGAATGTGTCCAGTGCGACTGCCACCGTGCGACACACTCACAAACACTGGTTCACCAACACGAACCCACGACGGCATCGGCGCCTCACTCAGTCTATGCAGGTCTGCTCGGCTGCCGAAAGAACACAAGCTGGTCGTATCTTCCTCTCGGTTCAATTCCGCTGAGTTGCTGTCCACGTTGTCTGCATTACAATTATTATTTGCCAGGCTTTGTAAAGCAAGTACGTTACTTTAATTTATCTAGTGCGTTAACTGTAAATAAATAACTGCAAATAACCTCGAACATGCTCGGTGCGCTAATAGAAAAAAGTTAAGCAATGAGTGCTATAGCAAGAATTGTTTGAACTGGCATCAAAACTCAGATGGTGAGTGAACTGGTGAGAGAACATGGAAAAATATTGCAAATTGTAAGTAGATGGACTAACATACGTAAACACATGTTCTCTCAACAGTCTGACACATAGAACCTATAGCTGGCCATGTTCAGCATATCACAGGTACACCAGTGACTGTCAATACTGGAAGTAGGTTGGAAAGCTTGTTAGCAGTTTGGCTACTTTTAGATGCCATCCAAAACACTACTAGCACACCAAGCGTGTTCGACGTTACTTATAGCTAACACACTATATACTACTTACTTATTCAGCCAAGTATTATGAGAGCCATGCTAAAGCTCTGCTTGAAGGAATCATTCCAGTATATCGCTTGCCTCTGTGATCAGAAGAACCCAAATGACCACCGGTACTAACAAGTAATTTGAGCAAAGCTCATGTGACACACGATAGCAGCGGTCCTGCTACTTTGGCAATCAGTGTAGGCATACAGCAATAAGATATTAATGCACCTTGAAAGAGTACTTAAATTTGAGAATCTATGAATTTAAGAGATCGAAACTTAGATTCTTAAAAATGTACGTTCTATGCTAAAAATGTCACATGCAGGTTGTCCAGGTCCACCTCCAGCCATTTTGGTGCAATTCACTGTTAAAACAGGTATCGCAGCTGGAAATCGCAACAAAATTCACAAAAAAACACTATTATGGGGGTTCAAGGTCATTCAAGGTCATCGTTGACAAAAATAAAAAGAACGTCACTATTGCTTGTCTGTGCCTATCTGCAACCGTTTTCACGCTACACGAGATAATTGCGGTAAAATAACCACTTTTAGGGGGGTAGCTGTCTTTGATGCCTACCTGCGCTGGCTACCTTGAATTTAGGGGGTCGTGACTTGGGACTGCTAAAATCTATGTTTAATTCTGAAAACTTCATATGCAGGTTGTCTGGTCTATCTCCAGCCATTTTGTTGCAGTTCAGTGTTGAAATGTGCGCTGCATCCAAAAATTGCGAAAAATTCACTAAAAACCCCTTTTTGGAGCCTCTAGGTCATTCAAGGTCATCGATGTTGATAAATCTAAGAAGACCATCACCAGTGCTTGTTATGATATGTAGCAAGTCTGTACCTATCTGCAACCGTTTTCACATTATAAAAGCCAATAGCAGCAAAATAACGTATTTTAATGGGGGTAACCCTCTTTGCGGCCATCGTTTGAGCAGAACCCCACACCCACGGGCATACATTTTGTTACGATAAACTAGAGTCCTCGTGATCCTAGCTTGCATCGTTTTGACACAATACCTCAGCATGATGGACAGACAGACGGAAGGATGGACTCCAGACGATGGCTAAGATGCGCGAAGCATTCTGCTATCGCGCGTAATATACCATAAGTCAATAAAAACATACCATCTAATTTATGTTCACATCTTTGCTAAATAGTGATCAACTTTCACAATTTATTCACTGGCACATTATGCAGAATATTTGCAACTAAACTGTCACTGAAGATGAGGATAGAAAATCGTCCAGTTAATTTTTGAGCTTCGAGTTACTACTATATAAATGTGTTTATCACTATCAATACTCGATGTTCGATGCATCTCCAAGTTGCAAAACTATACAATGCATCAAATATGGTAATCGACGTTTAGCCAAAAATTGTAGAGTTGTGGTACTTGATTATGTTTAGAGTTAAACTTGAAACTCGACTTGACAAATTTTGAAACTCACTGAAGATCCCAACATTGGTTCATGAAATAACAGCATAGCTATACGGCGTGCAACAGTCTTACACCAAACTCAGCAGACGTGCTGAAATACGGTATTTATTAATCATAGCAGAAACTGATCAACTGTACCTAATGTTGAGATATCCATCTTCTTATCTCCAATGACAGTCATCTCTGGTGGCATTGAGACAGGACGATATGAGTTTCTGACTGACCCCAATGTTGACCTTACTGCTATACTGGAGCTGCCAGTACGTGTGTTAGTAAGGCCAGCATCATTATCTGTCCTGGCATCACCATCACCATCATCATCAGCAGCAGCAGCAGTAGAGCTCATAAGACAACTTACACTTGACTGTAAACCTGTAACAGATTCCTCCATGTGCCTCGCGTTGTTTGAAATTTCTGCCTCATTTTTATCATCTGTGCTGCCACTAGCTTGCTCTGCAAGGTCTAACAACTGATCGGCAGATGGCCCAACCTCATCCATGTTTTCAGAATCTGCTTTGACACTGCTCCAAGGATTCAAAATAGCGCCAGAAAAAACTGCAGAATGTTCAAGACCCGATTCATCGACTTTTGACTGCTGACTGCAGGCTGCTACAACGTTATCATGTCTTGACGACGAAGTGTCTGTAATACTGATGTTGTTTGAGGTAGCTGGCAAGCAAGAAGAAGATCCGTCGGTGTAGGGAGTGGTGGGCTTCAGTGGAGAATCCAGATCAGATGGCACAGCAGCATCAATAATACTCACCTCAGCTGTAACCAGCATAGAGTTCAAATGACTACGCTCACCAGTCATTTCATCACTTTGTGTCTGGTCATCACTGCCTGTGTTGTTACTATGGACTCGTTCGTCACTGGCTGTGTGGTCTCCAAGGAGATCGTCCGAGCTGGTGGTCTGTGTCAGCACCGCTGAACCATACCCACTCGACGCGGCACCTGGTGTTGATAATTTCTGCTCGCCGTTGTCATCTGTACTTCTTGTGCTACATGGAGATGCCGTGGGAGAGGTATGATCGATGATCTGAGGCAAGGTATGATTCTTCAACATGTCGACCTGCGTCGACTCTTCTACGATCTCGACTTTCGACTTGCTGGCATCAACTTCGGAAGCGTCGGCTTTGCTGTTGAGACATGGCAAGTTCTCTGTCGTCGGCGTCTCATCTTGACTTTCATCCGGCTACAACAAGCAACAACATCTCAATCGCATCCCATGACAATCCAATTCTAATCCAGGGCTTCAGGTGGCAAAAATAAGTGCCGGTATTGGAACTGTCAGCAAGTGTAGGCTGCAGATCTAACATTGTGCATTATGTACTGTATTTTGTAACTATCTCCAAAAAGATGTGGCAGTATACTTTCCAGATCACCAAAGAAGTGCTGGTATATTACCGGCCCACACTGTCCCACATAAAGCATTGGCCTAATGTTATCATTAAGTTCAAAAGCATTTGATTTCTTCATTCCTATTATACACATCTTTGAACAGAACTGATTAGATCTTGTACTGTACAGTTGCACAATTTCCACAAAGATATTACTGTTGCTGCTTTTCGTTTCTTGTTCAATTGTGCTGCTACTACCGGTACTTTTTAACGAGTTCTTCTAGGTCATGTCAAGTGATAAAAATTTCTATAGCAGGAATGAGTGCCCAGCCTCAACTATTTATATTTACTACATGGTACACTGTGGCAAGAATATCCATTGACGTGATTCCTAGTATCGCAAGTGCCACATTTTAAAGGCTGCCTTCTATTGCAGCAGTCTAATAATAACTTCCATAGACCATCATGAATGGTCGGTCATAGTAACATAATAATTGCATCAAAATATACAAGTGCATTATCATGTTCATATTATATATAACATTAATTTGAAAATCCCATTAATGCATATATAAGAAGATCATAATGTTACTGACAGTGCTTTGCAGGGCGTGTGATGATTTTGTTGTCTGTTCCTCAACGAGAGTTGTCAAAGGCTTGAGATGTTTGCTTGGCTGCGCTGGACTCAAGCCTGCTGGACATGCTGTATATGCATCACACAGTCATTAGTGGTTAATTTGCATATTCATCACACAATCATCTACTATTGCTGTCTAATCTGCCATTTCACTAACGCGTTTTCTTGCCATACAATATATTGAAACAACTATACAAAAGAGACAGCTGTTGACTTGAACCGTTCACTCTCTACATTCTCAACATACATTAGCACTGTATTATTACAGGCATGTAATAGAATGAGAATTACTCTGGCACAGTATATCAGATGCTACACAAAAAAAATAAATCCTCTCTACTCTAGACAGTTCCTGACCCAGTGCATATACTGACTGGATACATTCGGCAATCTAATGTGGTGATCAAATGTCTGATAGCTATAACACTCAAGCAGGCCACAAAAAGCAATAAAGACAAAAAATCAATGTCAGAAAGCAATAGCTAAAAATGCAAGCAGCAGTTGCAGCAGTAAGACACTGACTGCAACAGGAACTAAAACTGATTCAGTGACACAACAAAACGACGCAGCACAACAAGTTAACTCACTTGAATACATGAAGTAATGCATGCTTTACTGCCAGCTAACAGACATCTCAACGCATGGTGAACAAGACAATAATATTTAACACAATCTGCTAGCTGAATAACAAAACAGAAAACAAAAAAGCCCAGCTGTCGCTAGGGAAGACGTACTACAGTCTATACAGTTCCTGTTGCAGTACTGACCTTCAAGGTCTTCCAAGGTCAATGATTTTCACAGAATCTGAAAGGGCATATACCACTTCCTATTAGTGATTAATAGTAACCTTGGCCCTATCTTTCATCATTTCTGAGATATAACCACTTACAGCTTGAAACTTAACATTGAAAATTGCGGCCAAACCGCTGCAAATGGAGACATAGTTACTATTGACAGCCTATAGGAAATTGCCAGTAACCTATCCAATGGTACCATGGCCAACCTCATACTACTTACCATTTAGCCACAATACCCCATGATTGGCATACAACACTGTCTCAAAAAATCATCCCCAACATTATTGACTGTAACTTGAAAGTCAAGATGCCAAGTTATGTCAGGAATATTCGTACCAAAAATTATCAAAATCTGATAATTGGTTTCGAAGTTACAGTTGAAAATGACGGGGATGCTTTTTTGAGACAGTGTTGTATGTTATGACACTTCAAGGTCATCCAAAATCAACGATTTTTATGTCATTTGAAAGCCAATATGCGACTTCCTATTAGTGATCGATAGCAACTTAGGCCATACCTCACATTGTTTAGCCACAATACATCCATTACAGACAGATAGACAACGGACAGACAGATGACACATTGTGCCATTGACGCTCTACAGCATAGCTGTATCAGAGTAGCATGTCAATAAACAAAACAAAAATAAGAAAAGTAGAAACAAAATATTGATGTTAGAAAGCATATCGTAAAAACAGATGAAACATCTACACTATATCCGTCACATCTGTGATTATCTCACAACTAGCACATCTATTCAAAGCACAGGCTTTACACGGAGAATTGATGACAATATTAGAATCAATTCTGATATCAAGTAGTTAACTAAAAACAAACATTAGCTGGCACATCTTTACAGATCTGGGTCAGCGGCCATTTCCAACATCTTTCTAAACCAGGCTTAGATAATTTTAGTTAAAACAGATCATTTTGAATGGTTTCGTTGCAGGTTTTTAAACTCGAGTTAAAAATGGATAAGAAATATCACCAAGAGTAACACATATACTGTAGCTAGCTGTACAGCCGAAGCATAGACAACATGATAGACAACTGAGAGACAAGACTAAGCAAGAAAACAGTAAGTGAGAACAGAGGCCATGATCATGCAACACGTAAACAGTGCAAGATAAAAACTACGCAAGACAAGCTGTGATTCACGCTCAGTGACATGATACACAGGCTGACATACTATAGAAGTTAGTCCGCAGGTTGAGAAAGTTTGGACGTGCTGCAAGATGCACACACCGGTGTATCAGTTAGTTCTCACAACACATTTAACTGTCACGCTTTCTCAAATCACGTGCAAGAACAGAAGGCTGGCTTTTATCAATTCTAGCACTATTCTTATTGACAGCAAGTTAGTGTGCTAAACTGGCAAGTGGCAATCAACAGATCAAAGGTTCAAATCCCAAATGGTTTCACTGTCAGCTAACAACTCCGGGAAACTTGTTCACACATGAAGCTGGTTAGATAACCATGGGCCTGGCAAAAAGTAATAGCAGCCTATCTTTGGGTTTATAACTAAGTCACCCACATGCTGATTGGCTAAACAGTGAAATCCAGCAGAGCACTAGCACTTATAGAAGACTATCCTTGCCTTTACTTTGGACCACAATGCAATAGTTCGTAACAGTTTTTAAGTGACATTTCTGCATTTGCTCAACAGACATTCTTACTGAAACAACAGATTTCTTCCCAAGGATCTTTATGTTCAGCATGCATTCAATGTGCAACCAGTATACATATTATTCCAATAATAAAATGTTACTGTCATATGTTTATTAAAAACTAAAACAAATAAATGCACAGCAAATCTTATTGCTGCACATCAGCAATATAAGCTACGCTAGTGCATTAACCAATAACCCAGCTAATAAGGCCAAACAGTCCGACTGAGTAGTGATGTAGTGACAACATTAACTTCTGATGCAAGCAACTTCTCCAGCTTTCTTTCATTCCACATAGTGCAACACAACCACACCACATCTCGGAAATTCAGTAAATACTGCAATGAAACTGAAAGTGAATACAAACCGGAAAGTCCGGCAGGTGGAATTTCCTTCTGCGCATCGGGCTGTGTTGAGGTGGTACTAAGATGTTTATTCATGGAGCTGAAACGATCAGCATCACGAACAAATGACAAGTCTTGTATACTGTCTGAACGCACCTGTATACAGCATACATTAACACCATGAAATACTAACAAAAATAAGCTCTATAAATATTTGTCTGATTACAACCTTCATCTGTTACATTGTTGACGTTTTGCCTTTTTGGAATCAGTGGCATAGCCAGGATTTAGTTGTAGTGGGGGCACTTAAAAGGTGAGGTGTATGGGAAGGGGCTTGGGTCAGCTATAGCACGGCCCACAGTGAAAGGCGCTGTGTTCCTGCAGGACACGCCGCGTTCGCTATGGCAACAACCGCGACTGACGACTTCGACCGTAGCTTCACGGATCGCCAGTCCACCAACTAGCTCCTCAGGTCTAAGCAGACCGTCACAGGTAGCCATTGGCAATTTTTGTAGGCAAATGCACCGCCGTCGAACTTACTATCTATATTGTACACTAATTTATGCTCTGCATTACTGTCACATCAATCTTTCAAAAAATGCTAACCCTAACCTGATCGTTAACCCTAACATGATTAACAAAAAACACATTTTAATCTGCCTGACAAACTCCAAGAGTGAAACATTAGTTTTGGATGTTTTAAAGGACAACTGATAATGTTCTTGTGGGTTTAAGGCAGCAGCGCATTGTTTTTTTCTGCCTAAATAGCAATGGCTGTCAGCTCACTTGCTTACATACTTACTAACACAGATGACAAACACACATTTCACACATACATATAAAAATAACATAGTCCAGCAGTAAAGCGTCTTTTTATTCAGTCAGCTCAAAATGCAACGTTGAATGAACTGGGTTAAAAAGACAGAGACCACTCACCTGATCACCGAATCCCGGTGGAGATGTTAATATCTGCCACAAAACATCACATAACCCAAATCATGCACCACACTGCTTACCTTAATACATTACACGGTTAAGTACAGTAATGCCAATATAAACCATAACTTATTATTTTAATCTGACTACAATGTGTTTCAAAAAAGTAGTACACAAAGCTTTATCAATAACTTTGTTAATTCTTAACGGATTTTCAGCAATTTTCACTGACTCATTTTCTAGAAAATTTGCAACAAAACTAACATTAAAGTTCCCATCACACTTAAAACGCATTGCAACCTTACCTTGTAAAACACGAATGCTGTAAACTAGCATGTTCTAGATGCAATGAACCAGTTTTGCTAAGTTACAAACTACCAAAGACCTTATGTATGATAGGTAGCAAATGCGGTAAGATAATTAAAGTAAGTTTTGTCAATGTGTACTCCATAGTTGATAAATATCACACTGGTGTAGTGGAGTTTCAATGTTCTGTCTGTCACCATTAGCAAATGACTAAATGTCATTCTAACGTGAACAAAAACGCTTTTTCTCCAGCGTTCTATTTTTTGCTGCGCCAGATGCCATTCTCCGAATTTTCGGGTGAACAGCATATTATCATTAAAACAAATAAAAATAACATCAATCAGCAACAGTTCTGAGCAGCTGTGGCTCAAATAACTGCTTGCTTCAGTCAGCTCTGTAGCAGGCAACACTTTAAACACTTCAAACCAAAATCGCTATGAGAACAAGAAATTTGAGATGTGCGAAAGCCTATAGCAGTTCCTGTTCGCAAACCGTCAGTCTTCCTCCGGCTATTTCGTCACAGTACATTCTGGGAGTGTGCGCTGCAGCTGAAGATCACAAAAATCAATAAAAACCCCTACCAAGTTTCGTATACGTAGTCCTTTTCGTTTTCCCTTTAGGTGGAGGCACGCTGGCTTTCGGGTACGGTCGGCCCACCCAAGCAACAGCTGGGAACCTTGGAATTGGTCCACGGGGTGCTCGTGTCCCGGGG
>Ga0209367_1008224_pt1 | contig 14276 bp, 6 predicted proteins | sample WorMetLIZISLAND2_FD_187412 | JGI IMG/M metagenome (GOLD analysis project Ga0209367, IMG submission 187412) | Marine gutless worms symbiont microbial communities from Max Planck institute for Marine Microbiology, Germany - Olavius geniculatus... ... | reverse complement strand
TTATTATCTGGTTCTGTATGTCTATTGCAAAAAATGTTAAACATATGCTCCGATTATGCAGATGAGTTAGATGTTCGTTTTAATGTCAAGAAATCTTGTTTATTAAATATTGGTAATACTTTTAACCAGAAGTTAGAAAATTTACAGTTGAATGGACTAGATATTTGTTGGTCTGATAAAATTAAATACCTTGTATGCATATTGTAAGCGGTAAATCACTTTAAGTTGACGTTTCAACTCGGATTTGACCTATGGCTGCAAGGGGGTTGATTTGTCTACAAATAAGATAAATCGATTGAATGTTTGTTAGAATGATGTATATCGGAAACTTTTTGGATTTCATCAATGGGAATCGGTTAAATTTGTCCAGTTACATTGTGAGCGGTTAGATTTGGTGAGAATTGTTCAGTTACATAGGTTAAAGTTTCAAAATAGACTTTTTAACAGTAGGAATCAAGTGATTTGTCAGTGTTTGTCATGGTGTCGGCGGAGCAATGGGTATAGAAAATTGTGCAACGAAAATGACATTTTAGATTGTAGCCCATTGCGTTTTGATGTATTTGCTAAGTTTAAGTATGTGTGTGACGGTCGATAAATTTGCTTGTATTCTATTCTAAACTTCATTGGCTAGTTTATTTTATTTTATGTGCATGTATATCTTTATTGACCTGAACATTTATCTGTCAGTCTATCTGTATGTCTGCCTGCCTGTCTATTTGTCTGTCATTTCATTTGTACTACCTGAGTGGTGAATAAACGTAGCTGAAAGCTAAAACTAGTTGATTACAAAAGACTAACACAAGATAGTGAGTGAGTAAATAAATGGAGCTGGGCTGCTTAAAAACATTTAGTTTTCCAAGTATCAGTGCACTTGACCACAACATTCAATCAGTTCATCAGTGACGTAGTCTGACCTGCCAGAAGTCGGCGACGGTGTGAGGTAAAGGTCCCTGTGTAGCGATGTACGCCGGGTTACGTGGGTCATGATCCATCTGTTAAGCAATACACACAGCGATCGACAGTATGTAACAGATCAGTAAATATACTCATTAGCTATCAGCCTAGATATATCACCACTTTTTCTAGTACGCCAGATGCTGTCGGTTTAAGATAAAAGTGGTGATATATCGAGGCTCATAGCGCTAGCATCCTGTACAATTTGGCGTTAGGGAGCTTAGCTTATAAAATGTAGTGAACAGCAACGTGTCTTCTTTAAACGTTTTCTAAATGTTTTGCGTGCAATGTTGTCATGAAGCATGCAACAAAGCAAATATTAGCACAATGCAACGTACAATCGTATTGGCGTTGATGTAGTCGGAGTTCGCGACATTTGAAGCGGTACCAAGACGCACTCGGGAATGTTCGACTGCACATGAAACAGCAAACTTCATGGGCCAACAGTAAGACCAATGACGTAATCGAATCCATTTAGTTTGCGTCCAAGTCCGAGAGCCAATGTTAAGAAATTTTCTGGACTCCACATATAGAAATGGAGTTTTCCAGTCGAACGTCGGGAAAGGTCCCTAAGGTTAAAAACTACTATAAATTTACCACATTTTCTGAGTGATATTTTTACAGCAAAGATGAGCTTATGTAACTCAATAGTTGATTAGAAATTTAATTTCAAATTTAATTTTGATTAAATTTTAATTAAATTAATTTTAATTAAATTTAATTAAAATTTAGTTTAATTTTATTAAACTAATTTAATAAAAATTTAATTATATTTCAAGCGTTTGGGACTCCACATTTCGAAAAATTTGAATTCCGTGTTTTTCCACTTTGACTGCACATTTTGGTTCGATTCCACCGTTAAAACATGTCCTGCCAAGTGCGAATCTAATAAGTTCAATGAGATAGCACGTTTGTAAAATTCAGCACCGGTATTCACGATTTGAGCATGCGGCGAGAAACAACAACATGGCACAACTTGTCTGTTAATGCTGTGTTTACAAAACAATGAGTTAAACTACAAAAAAACAACAATATGGTGTAGTTAGTTTCAAGTGACACAGCGCTGAGTCCGAGACATGTGCGATTCAAGTCCGAACGTGCAATGTGCACAAAATGCACAGTTCTCACTTAATATACGCAGATGTAACAGAACGTTTTTGCAGCTGCAGCCTAAATTCTAACCTACGAGTGATAATTCTGACGTACAGTGTAGATCTTTTAACCATGGTATAGTTGGTGGTGTAGCATAGTGGTTAGAACGTCGGTCCTGGCCGGCGGACTTTCCTTATCCTGCGCTAGACTGATAAATGGTTGCTTGACCACTTTGTGGGAACGGCGTCTGCTATCAATCAACCAACAAGGCTAACTCAGCCTGCCATCCCTCCGGGGTCGGTTAAATGAGTAGTAACCCATTATATGGGTTACGGAAGGTGGGGACCTTTGTACAGCTGACTGGGCTGCCTGGCCGGCCGGTGCACCAGCCTGTGTTTGCAGGCTGCACGCGGCGGCTGTGCGATCGACGGCTCTGGTTAGTGACGAAAAGCGCATTAGAGGTGTGTATACACGACGATGCGCTACACGAATTGACAACCTTTACCTTTACCTTTACTGAGAAACCTTGCTCAGATAGCTCACAGCGCTTTTCCAGACCCCTAGCTGGAGGGGAAGGAGCGCTCTGTCCTTCCCAAGAAGTCCAGTCCCGATCTCGGCCCAGAAAGTGGTCTCAATATTTGACCCTTTTGGTCCCAGTGACAATTAAGATTAGGATCGCGAGCACTCTCCCCAAACCCTGGTACAAACCAAACCCAACCCCAACCACAGTAAAACAGTAAGTACACGAATTGTCATCGCTAACTGACTGATGTCACAGATTCAATGCAAACACATACACGGCAGGATGTCGGTGAATCGGTTCTTGCGCATGTTGGTCGGCTCGATGGCGGCGACCACCGAGCACGGTTCGGCGTCGTACGCACACAGCGTGTCCCATTCCTTCTGCAGCCGGTCCTTGTTCGTCAGGTGATCCTCCATGTACGACTGTCGACCCCACGGACGCACACAGTCAGTACACACGCCAGCAAGTTGCACATTTCCCACACGGTGCTCAAAATTTTGTCCATTAAATTTCCCAAAATGGAGATTTTTGCAGACCTAAATTTTGTATTTCTGGACAGAAAGTTTCCGACCAAAATTTTTTTCTGCAACAATTTTCTGACAGCTCAAAATTTAGGGATAAAGGGGCAATTTTCCTCTGCCATTCCCGCCACGACGCCATTGGACATACATTAAACACATTAAACACTAACTTTAGGCCTATACCTTGCAAAGGTAGGCTGATGTTAATTATGATATATTGAGGGTGTTAAGAAGCTTATCACAACTGAAATAAAATCTATATTGGTTTCGGCCTAAACCTACGAGGTTAACCAAAAAAATGTGACATCCCTTCCAGCTACGTCAATATAATGCCACAAAAACTGCAAAACACCGCATATTTATACTCTTTGACTTAGGTCCTGCTCCTGCTGGAACATTGGGTGATCTCCACTCCTTGCAGTCATTAGCCACAGACTTGGCTTCCATTCATCATTTGAAAATCATCACACAGCGTGTCCTGCCATGTCCTCTTAGATCTGTCTCGTTCTTTGATCCCAGCTTCTGCCACTGCTGCTGAGACAAGTCGTGCTGACGAAAGATGCAGACGTGGCCAATAAATCGTTTCTGCCTCTTGTCGACTATATTGTGCAGACTGTCTGCTTTCGTTCTGTCTAACAGATCCTCGTTTCTGATGAGAGACAAATGCAAAAATGCGCAAATACTTAATACATGATTTAGTCATTCATACAGAGAACTCAGCTACTTGCCAGAACGATATGTCCAGTTGAAATGTCCAGGTTTGAAGTTACTGGCTCCTCAGACCTGAAATTATAATCACAAACTTTTTATAATCCCAATAGCATGTTGCACAGATTGTTCAGTTAGTTAACTCCAGAAGCTGCAGCTTTAATATTTCATTTCTTTTAACAGCAATCCATTAAATTAAACACTTTACATACAGGATGGACCAAAAAGCAAGCCTCCAATTTCTGTTCAGATCGTTGTCAAATATTAACAACCGATTTTCACTCTCTTTCACTGGCACATTCTGTGAAAAAATGCAACAACGAAATGACTAAACGTCCCATTGCACCGTAAATGCGTTCTTACTTCACCTTGTAAAGTATAAATTTTTGACGACGATGAGGATGATGATATTACCATGATGAATTGCTGCCGGTGGAGTCGGTTCTTCCGGTCTTCTCATCCTTGACGGTCTTGCCGGACTCCATCCGCGCCGTCGTGTGCGTCGGCTCAGGCTTCCCCTCCGAGAACTTGGACTGCATGTGCTGACGACACAGGTCCTAAGCGCAAACACACAGCAAGTAGGCAAGTACCGTATGTGGGTAAATTCATACAGCGTGCATTTTAACTGACTTTGAATGACGTCAAACGCGCTCACGTGCTAAATTTATGTTAAACTATTGTCCGAAGCAGGATCAGTAAATGTTAAACTTTCGTCAGCGTCGCTCAACGCTTTTCAGAAATGGCGCTTTATGAATTTTGTTACTGTGACGCACCGCACTGCACTGTATTGTATTTTATTGTAGCACAGTAACACAGTATTCATCAACAAATGTGGCGGATGCACATTAGCAGTCGCAGACGCACAATAACAGATGACCAAGAAAAAAACTAATTAGAACTGAGACCTTGTATTCCTCGGAGGGCGGATGTTGTCCTGAAGTCATCCAGCTGGTGAGTTTGTCGTGCAGGCGACTGCGTCGACGCACGATGTAGATAGTGATAGCAGCCAGCGTGATGCCGCCAACCAGACCACAGAGAATGTACATCGTGATCAGGTACTTCTGACCCACGCGACCACGAAACGCTTCCTACAATCCATGAATCAACTGATCAACTGATCAACTGAAGCTTAAACAAAATTAATTCCGGTGTTTTCGGTTGCAGTCGGTGAAAAAGTAGACATAAAAAGCAAAAAAAATTTTTTCAGAATTTTTACTTTTAGTTCATGACACAAATTGACACACTAAACAGTACCTACGAGAACAAAGGTAAAGATGCTGCTGCAGCAAAATAGACTAAATGCAAAGTTTTTTTACGCGCCAAAGCAGCTACTGCTTTCAGCGCGTCTTAGCCATTGCAGTTCTGTCCGTCTGTCCGTCTGTCTGTTACTCTGTCTGTCCGTCACACGGGTGGATCAGTCAAAAACGGTGTAAGCTAGGATACCGAATCTTCACCGTCGGCTGCCTGGAAGACTCTAGTTTTAGAAACCGTAAAGCTTTTCCATAAATTCGAAGGGGTCACCCCGAACGAAAGCGCTAAATGAGAAGGGGCGAAAAAATTTGCGATTTTTAGCCAATAAGCCACTGTATTTCAATAACGATGCGAGATATGGCCTAGGTTACTATTAATCACTAATAAGAAGTCGTACACTGGCTCTCGATTGCCACCAAATTCATGACCTTGGATGACCTTGAACTCTAAAATAGGAAGTCTTATGGATTTTTTGTCACTTTCTGGCTGCGAGACACACTTCAAGAGCAAATTGCGCGGGAACCAATTGAGACAGACATGAAGAAGCTGCCTATGAAATTTTCAGCATTTAACGTAGATTTCGACGGTCCAAGTCTCGATTTTCTAGGTTCAAGGAAACCTGCGCACGAGGGCATCAAAAAGCGGTACACCTGTAAAAATCGTTATTTTACCGTTGTTGGCCCAGTTTTTTGTGAAAACGGTTGCAGATAGGCATGGGCATGCTGCCTATCACAACAAGCACTAGTGACGAGCTTTTAGTTGCATCAACATCGATGACATTAAAAGACCCTGAACGTCCAAAATAAGGGGTTTTAAAATTGATTTTTGCGACTTTTGGCTGCAGCGTACACTCCAAAAATGAACTGCGAAGAAATGGCTGGAGATAGACTGACAGTTTGCGAACAGGAACTGCCATAGGCTTTCGTGCGTTTCACGAGCATTAGCTCAAATTTCTTGTTTTAGCAAGACTTTGAAAGCAAACTGAAAACTGCACCAATATTATTGAGGGTCCAATAAAAATTTAAGAGATGAAAGTTTTTTTACTAATGGATGGAAACTGAAAGCACAAAAATCTTTTTTAGCGCAATCAAGCAATCAAGCAAACAAGCAAGTTTACCGCAAAAATTCACAGATAATCCACTGACACACAAATTCACAAAAAAATCCACCGAAAATTAGTCTATGGTACTAAACGCAATGCCACTTTTTATGCACTTTTTCTTTATTCTGCAAGCAATAAAGTGATTTATAATTAATCATGATAGACCTACATCTGAAATGTTTAGATTAACAATGGCAACAACAGTAAAATTACGCAGACCGACCTTGACAGGTTCAATTCCAGCGTACGAAGGATCTATAACACGACGACAAAAACTACGTTAATTTTCACACGCCATACGGCAAAAACGTGCGAACTGTTTCGAAAAACAGTAAAAAATAGTTTTAGGTGACACAGTTGCAATTATTTCGAAATGTTACAATATCATATGAAACTCTCGGCCAAATGTAGCCAGACTAGATACGGCTGTCATTATCTGGAGTGGACGGCATTGATGCTAGGCTAGGCCAAATGCATAAAGTACACTGCAAAAACTAATGGCTAGCCAGCTTAGTTTACTACGCGTAACCAGAACCCAAAAAGTGAAGTTTTTGCTTCACGACAGTCATGTGGAAAAGTATGGCGAAGTTATTCGCACTGACCTCAAGATTATCAGCATAAATACATAGACTTTTTAGCAATTTTTCGAAGTTTGATTTTTAAAAAATTGTTTCAGGGACACTTGACTGGGTACTCGGTCATTCAACGTGATGAAGAAAAGTAGAGTTACAACAGAAAGTAAAGGATACTAACATGTTTGCGGACGGAACGTCTGCTTGTCAGTTTCAGCGGCCGTCTTCATCTGCTGAACATTCTGCGACTCGGTGCGTTCTGGCTGCTTTGCCTCGCCAGCGCTGTAATACAATCACACGCCAAACGCTTAACCTTTTCACTGCAGCTTCAGACTAAATATCGACAATATTACGTCAGTATTTCTGCAACATAAAATGGTGTTTTAATTGTTTTCACACACTTGCATGCTTATTTGAAAAAAACATTGTTCACAAGCACAAGCCTCTTTATCTTTTCCCCATATGATCGACCAACTCCCATTTCTCCATCTTTCCTCACTTTTCCTGTCTACTTATCCGTCTGAGCCATCTCCGTGTCTTGTCCTTGTGTTGAAATGTACACCATGAAATGTATTGTGGCCGATGCTCAGACATGTATTCTAAATCTCGGACCAAATCCTTCTCGCCAGAAACACAAGGCTGCGATGCTTAGGCTATCGAGCGTGTCTACTTTTAGCAGACACTTGTGGCGAAAACCAAACAGGAATTTTCTGACTGATTTGGTGACATGCTTTATGTGACGTAAAAAGTGAGTGTATTAATTGGTATAAAAAGCACTAACTAAATTATTTTTCAGCATAAATAGGTCACAGTTAACTAGTATATTCCAAAAATTAACTAAGTTCTGGCATCGTAACCAGAACAGAATGCAGAAGCAAAGAGAGAAGAGGAAAGAATACGCACGTCTCTTCGGGTTGTTTTTGTTGTTCAAGTCCGTCGGGAAAAGATGCTGCATTCTCCGCGTCCTCCATCGCTTCAGCATCTGACGTATAAAACACAAACAATTTCAATCAAATAAGATATACTGTGGCGATACACTTAATGGCGGATACAGAAGCTGGATAGGAAAGGGGAATGACAAGTAGGCCTACAGTATAGCGCGAGCCTATAATGAGGAGGAGCCAAAAAGCGAAGCCCCGTGAAGTTAAAAGCGTTTTGGCAATTATGTGCGAAACTTCAGCCTAAATATTTCGTGATTTTAAATAGCTCCATCATGTTCAACTGGTTTGTGGCTTTTTTGCTTCAGAAAGTAATGTGGCCGCATTGGTCACTGCGTATGACTGATTGGGGGCATGGCTGAATCCCCTCCTTCTAGATACAGTGAATAAACGGACCAGTCTGTGTTCCGGGATCATAGTTGACGACGACACGTGTCATCATCGCTGGTCCTGGCTGATCCGCTCTGTCGACTTCTGCTGCTGATGCCGGCGCCATGTCTGATGACTTCTTCACTTCTTCATTGGCATACCACTCGTACCCTCCACCTTACGACAACGCCAACACCGCCATCATCATTTAATCTGCCGTCACTTAAAAGGGTTAAACGGGTTAAAAAGTCAGGTGGGTACAACTCTTTATGGAAAACCCATCTCAAAGTTACGGAGCGTCACCTGCCGTATGGGATCACACACCGTTACCTGCCACCCGACACAGATGAACGCGCCCCACCTTAACCATAGCCAAGCAGACTGGTACTCGATTTACCTACCCTGCAGGGATGGGAGGCTGAGTTGATCTTGAGTTACTTATTTACTTACTGTTTCCAGCAGCGACAGCTACAGATATAATCTGATCGGTAAATCGTGCTCAGCTACAGGTTCTGCGAAGTTAATCAAAATGTCAAGATTACGGGGAGAGAGGCAGGGAGAAGAGGTCCATTTACTTAAAACACTTTTCCAAACACTTTAAATGCAGCACACACTCTCTTCCTACCTTTTGACGCCTTAATTCTAGTTCTACGAACGCGTTCCAGGTTATTTACAGTAATGTGCGAGCCTATAAGAATATTTACTAGGGCTATTTAGTACTTACTTACTAACGTACAAAGCAGGTGCAAACAACAACTTCCTGGTAAAGCAGTGAAACCGCAGGAAAAATCGCTGCATGATAAAAAAAACGGCTGAATTTTATAGAATGTTTCGATTTCAAAAAGAAACTGAACCAAAGTCAGCCCATAAACGTAGCCTACAAGAATAAACCAGTTGATCAAAGATTTGAATTTTACAAACTTTAATAAATTGAAAATTCACGACTTTTTTTACGAATTTTAAAACATCTAGTTACTGTACTAGGGATGTGCAAAAACAAATTTTAGCGAATTATAGAAATTTGCTTCAATTGGTGAATTTTTACGAATTTCAAAAACGGTGAGTTGCGAATTCTCAACCTACGAATAAACCATCACATTGTGAAAATGTCTGTAATTTCAATTCTACCACACAGAATGTAACAAACATCCGGAATGATTATAGGATGTGACAAATGCATTGTGGTCCACCCAGATCTGTGGCCACACGCGGCTAGCCGCTATATCGCCCGTACAATGCGCAGGCATGCTTACAAGAATATGGCACGCTATTAAAGCCGTAAACAACCATTACAAAACCATCAATTCACCAATGTCGTCGCCGGCGGGATTCCGGTCGTTTTCCGACAGTCGTCTGACGACACTTTCTGGTTCCGTCGGTTCCTGGCCGAGGTCGTCTGCCACGTACTTTTTAAGCTGCACCAGGTCGTCAGTGCTCAAGCCGCGTAGAAACTCCTCCACGTCAGTTGCCCGTTGATTGTCCGTCTCCGGCGCGCTGAAATATTCTTCTTCGTCGTCTTCCGCCGCCGAGCCTGATGATAGGTCAAGCACAGTGCTTAAACTGAAGAAAAAGAATTGGAAGACTAACAAACAAGCGAGACGCCGTAGACGCCGAGATCCAGACACTGAAGGCGTTAAGGGGAAAAGGTCTGGAGGAAAATGTGTCCCTCCCCAGCCGACTAGGGGGCCTGGGGAGCGTCGTGAGCTACCCAGTTGCGTCTGGGATGCAGCCCTAGCCGAAACTGATCTTTTTCACAGTATTACGAAATATGGTCACTGTCTTCATGAACTGTTGTCATGTTACGCCGAGCGTCCAGACAGTTTACGCCCTCGTGGACATGATCATGTGTTGCCTGTTTGTAGTAAAAAATTGCATAAACAGTCTTTTTTAGTTAGATCACTTTTTGACTGTGTCTAATTATTTTATGTTATGTTACCTTGTCTAAATTACACTTCTCTTCTGTTTTGCTATTTTATTATGTGCGTTTGTCACATATTTTATTAAATACTGTGTTACTGTTACTGTGTGTTACTGTGTTAGGTATATTTTAGTCACAACATCTGGCTTCTGGTGTGACATTTTTACGACGACGGGAGATGGTGACAGATAGGTTCAAACAATCAGAGTTTCCTTCCAGGTCTTCCAGAAGTGGAAAAATGCCGTTTCCCTTTAGAAAAAAGTAGGGAAGCGGTGTTCTCGTGGCTGAGTTCCCTCCCAATTTAAGCATTGGGCAAGCAAGCAAGCAATTAACCAATCTATTAACAAATCTATCAATCCTCATTTACTAATCACAACATTACACGTCCATGTCAGAATGGGTAGAACATCATGTCGCCTATAGCACGGCAGCACAGAATGTCCTCGTGTTACAACCGCCGGTAGAAACCTAACAGAACTGTACGGGTGGCAATCACTTCATACTACACAATACCAAGCAATAAGCGTCGTGGCCGGGTAAGGGCAACTAAAGCTGCAAATCCCTCATTATTATTTTGAAAAAATTAACGTTTGGAGCAGCCGTATCTCCTCTGTTGGAAATCTGCAGCTATGTCACGAAAGAATTGCAACTTCCTGCCCCCTACTTTCTTAACTCGCGACGTCGTTGGCAGCGAACTTCGAATACGAAAAAAGTGTGTAAACACACTGTAATCCGCGATATCCCTAAGCAAACTGTTCCACGTGACCGCATTCCTTCGCAACATGACACGCGAAGAAAATCTAGCCAGCACTGGTACAACTATGATCTACACAGTGAGCCAAAAAGTAACACCCTTTTGGTATTTGCATTTCATCCCTTGTACATTGCATCTGCTCGCATTTTTGTTTACATTAAGTAACGTCTTCATAAAATATGTTTTATGCGTTCAAACGGTGATTTCGTCACGACGCTTCGATTAATTAACGACGAACGCTGTTTGATTCACAATCTGCGTGTAGAGAATTAGAGAAACACTGCACGAGTCTGCGAAAGAATTATGAAAATGTTTTCACCAGTTGGTTTATCACCCAAGTGACTGCCATTTAAACTGTGAATTATTAATGTTAAAATACTGCTCAAACAGTAAAAAAGAAATATCTGGCGTTTTGTTGCATTTTATATGGCATTATGCTGACGTAGTTAAAAGGAGTGTCACTTTTTGGTGCACCCTGTAGTACGTACTGTCGGCGGCGGACGGGCGCCTCATCGCTGGTGGAAATCCATCGTAAGCTTGACTACTCCTCAGCCAGCTCGGTACCACGACCGCCTCATCGCTGTCGACTGACACATTATCATCGTCATCATCATCATTATTATTATGTAACTAGCCACAGCATGATACGATATGATATGATTAATAATAGGCACCTATCTTTCACCGTTTCTGACATACGGCCAGATTTCCATTGAATTTCCTACCCCTCTTTCATTCAGCGCCAAATTAAGAAATGTTTTTCTGGCACTAGATCACCAAAATTTTGCATGTCTAGGTTTAAGAGTTTTAAGACACATGGCTAATTATTCGTGTAAAAAGATTAATCTAAAACATGGACTAAAATAACAACCCGTTTTCGACAAAACTGAAATCAGAAAAATTGAAATGGAAACTAAAAAAAGTAGGCCTACTGCTATACGTTACAGTAGGTTGCAACAGTGATAAGGCAAGAACAACTCAAAAACGGAAATAATAACAAAATAATATGCAAAATTTGACACTAAACACGATACGGAAAAACAGAAAAACCGAGTCACCAGAAGACTGAAAATGAACGCATACTACGCCCACATATTGTTGCGTACCACATAAGTTACGCCGTCGTTGGTGGAATGCACGTAATAACGTTAAGGCGCATACAGAGCGACGTAACTGAACTGAACTGACATGGTTTAATTTTTGACGAACTGACCAATGGGCGAGCAGGCCGACGCGTGCGTGAGCGTAGTCACGTAGGCCACAGACGCCGTTAGACGGTGCCTACTGTAATGCATTACTGATTGCCCATTGGCAAGTTTGTCAAAAACTAAACCATGTCTGTTCAGTTCAGTTACGTCGCTCTGTATAGGCGCCGCAACGTCACTGACCGGTCCATGGTGGAGAGCGGCTGGCAGTGCAGAAGCCGACGTCGAAATCGACTCCGCTGCGGTAGGCCAGCAACACGTTGCCGATGACGCACTGTGTGTACTGGTGCGACCAGCCGTAGCCGAACTTAATCAAGCCGAGCAGAATGTCCTCCAGTTGTTGACGCTGTGCCGTGGTCAACGTGTACTGGTAGACGTCGGGCAGCAGACGTCGGTCTGAGCGCTGACAGTTGCCGAACAACCCGTCTGAAACATGACACGCTGCATTGTGACTAAGTCCCGACCGGGGGGGAGGAGAAGACGGTGGGATGGGTAATTGCCTTCTCTTGCCCCTTCCCTAAATTTTAGGATGCCAAAGAAAGAATTGTCGTAAAATCTTGATCTTGTCAGAAAATTTTTGTCTAAAAATGCAAAATTGGGGCTAAAAGCCAACATTTTGGGCAAATATGGGGCAAAATTAAGCATTCATAATATCTTTCGCCGGAAATTTGCAGCTGTTTGTCGCAAAATTGCAACTTCCTGTCCGGCTTACTTTTTAACCTACGACCCCACTGCATCGGCGCCCTATATACTGGACAGGGATGAACCGAAGCGAAATGCCAGTTCAGTTGCGTTCAGAAAAGCAAACGAACCAACAGTTCAGTTCAGTTTAATTCTGTTTTGTTCGTTTCTGTCCTTTTTAGCCGACCATACTTAAGTAACGGTCGAGTTTTTGGTACGGTTGTCCGTCGGTTTGTCTGTCATCGTCGTCGTCTCTAACGGATGTATTGTGGCTAAACAGTAGGTCGTAGAGGAAACTTTTTAGCCGAATAATCAGACCTGTGTTACAAACCTACGCATGTAAAATTTCAGCGATCTAGCGCAAAAGAAACATTTTCAAATTCAGGGTTGAATGGAGGGGCGGAGAACGAAAAAAATGTGCGTTTTCAACGGAAAACTGGCCATATATCGAAAACGGTGAGAGATATGGTTAAGGTTACTATTAATCAGATGAGATGACCTTGGATAAACTTGAAGGTCACTAACAACCAGTATGGTCGGCTATCCTAGCGACAGCTGGGCTTTTTGTTGTGAGTTTTTATACGCCTTTAGGCATACACAACGGCTTCGCATTCATGGCCAAAGCTAATAACTTACAGAAAATGTACGGCCAAGGACTGGAACCATAACCGTTGTAATCAAGGCCAAGACCATGGCCACCGAGCTTCGTCCTCGGGACCGAGACGAAAATATTCCTCGAGAACACATCACTGCGACCACAGAGTGGAACAATTGAAGCGTGTACAAAGCGACAGAAATAAACTGAACTGAAATGAACTGAAATCTCAGTGCAGTTCAGTCCACTCTACATGACTGTATGAACGAACGAACTTAGCAGTTCAGTTCATTTCTTCGGCTTTAGGCAGATACAAGCAGGGATGTTACAGCTGTTGGCCATGGCCTTGCAGCCTAACGCTGCAATTATTTTCAACATCGTAGGCTAAATGTTATCATAGTGAACGCAGCCGACTGATATCAAAGCTGCAAAAAGGTGGTAAAGGCTTGGCCACAGTAAAGGTGGAAATACATTTTATACTGCTACTGGCTACAGCTTTAGCGCTCTTTACGTCAATAAACTCGTGACCGGAAGCGCTTTACAATCTCAGAGTGGCAGCCGATTGACGAGAGTTAACGAAACCGCAGCGCAGTATGCGGCCATCCATTGCCCGCGTCAGCCAACAATTAGACCCTCGGTTTTCAGCTAGCAGACATACCACCGGCCCAATCAGACACACAATACTTTCATCATGTAACCGGCAAAAACAGTATTCATCTGTTGTCCAGCTGAGGATAGGAGGCTGAACTGCCTTGCTTACTACTAGCTGGACTTTCAGCGACGACGCACAGTTATATGTAAATATTACTTACCATCGACGCACTCTTCACCGTAGTTGCACAAAGATCTGCTAAACCGACACCCTGCAGCAACATCAGACAAAGGCCCAAAGTCATTTCGCAGTAGGCAAAATCTCCGTGGTCGCATGCAGTGGCGGATCCAGCGGCACTACATGAGCGATAGGGGCACACAAATCGAGCGACAAACACTCAGTCTTCGTAGACAGCGAAAGTGAAGAGAGGTGGGAGAGGTGAGAGGATACCAGTGGCGTATTTAAGGGGGGGGCACGGTGCGATGCCCCCCCCCTTTGGCC
>Ga0209367_1008223_pt1 | contig 14276 bp, 7 predicted proteins | sample WorMetLIZISLAND2_FD_187412 | JGI IMG/M metagenome (GOLD analysis project Ga0209367, IMG submission 187412) | Marine gutless worms symbiont microbial communities from Max Planck institute for Marine Microbiology, Germany - Olavius geniculatus... ... | reverse complement strand
GGAGATCTCGATGTTGAATCGTACCCACCCAAAGTGCATTTTTCGGAAGACCATATTTCGGCCCTAGGGGGTGCTGCGCCCCCAAATTTTTACACGCGCTAGAGAATGACCAAGTCTTACTAGCGCACTCCCCACCTGGGACGGGGGCCCCCCTTACAACTTTTTTCAAAGGGAGTCAAAAATTGGCTTAAAATGGAATAAATGAGCCACTATAACTTCGGAGTTAAGAGGTGTAGCCCGACGAAACTTTGGCACTTGACGTGCCTCTAGGTGGGGGTGTTAACGCAAGTACAACTTTTGGGGGCACCGCCCCCCCTAAAATTTGAGAGGGCAAAAAACGTCCAAAATTTAGTACGTTTTACGAGAACTTTCGAGTTTGACCGCAAATATCTTTAAACTGGATAGAGATATCGACAAGCGGTAAACGGCGTTATGAAACACGGTTAATTCCACGTTGAACAAAAAAATTGTGTAAACTTCGGTCTTCTACGAACCAAGTTATAATGGCTCATGTTGACCTACCCTAAGTCGAATATTTCGGAAGATTATAATTCGGCCCCTAACGGGTGCTGCGCCCCCAAATTTTTACACGCGCTACAGAATGACCAAGTCTTACTAGCGCACTCCCCATTGGGGACGGGGGCCCCCCTTACAACTTTTTTCAAAGGGGGTCAAAAATTGGCTTAAAATGGAATAAATGAGCCATTATAACTTCGGAGTTAGGGGGTGTAGCCCGACAATACTTTGGCACTTGACGTGTCTCTAGGTGGGGGTGTTAACGCAAGTACAACTTTTGGGGGCACCGCCCCCCCTTTAAAATTTGGGAGGACAAAAAACGTGCAAAAATTGGTGCGATTTAGACAACTTTCGAGTTTGAGCGCAAATATCTCTGGAACCGATAAAGATAGCGACAATATGTAAACGGCGTTGACGAAAACGGTCTTTTGTGCGTTGAACAAAAAAAATTGTGAAATTCGGTTAACAACGAACAAAGTTATAGGCGCTCATGTTGACCTACCCTAAGTCGACAATGCGCGTTCGGCGTATGCCAATGCATCTGAGTTCGGGCCACGTGACTTTGATGCCGAGGAAATTTCCCCCCTAATTTTCCCCAATCGGACTTAGGGCGCCGGGCGGACTCACGTTGGGCTTTGCCCCAAATTCCTAGTTTTTTTTTATTATATGCGAATGGTGTACTTATGTTCTGTATTTAGTGTATTGCAACGGAATACATCATGAGTTTGTGTATTATCGTTTGCTATAATAATGTACTTGGTTGTTGTAGGTCTAATAAATATTTTCAATTACCGTATTTTTACACTGACTTTTCAACGTTTTTTTAAAAAAATGGAAAATATAACAAATTAAAAACGCTTTTTCGTTTTAAAAATGTATATATACCAGGGCATATATAAACATTTTATATACGTTTGTTTCAACTGTGGCTTTATTAAAAGAAGGCTGTGCTTTCGAGTTTTTGTCCGTTTTTTTGTTTGTTTTTTTTTGTTCTGCTGGGCCACTTATGAAGTTATGAAATGATTTTGATATTTTGCACAGATGTGGAGTTACCCAAAGACCAGTTAGTATTTTGGTTATTCCAGCCGGTACACAATCTCTAATTGCTTAGGCCTACGGTATTGGGCCGACTGATAATACGCTATTACGACAGTCGCACAATAGTTCTTTCAAATTTATTGTGTGTTTGTTCATTGCTGATCGTTGTACAACTGTAAACAGCGAATATCGAGTAACATTAAGTCGTCAGTTGGGCGATCTCATCTACGACTACTGTAACGTTGAGCCGCGTCATACCAGACACTGCCTACAACTTGCTCAGCGAGTCTACCTCAGCACCAGTTCACACGCCCAGGCAATGGTCTGCATGGTCAGACTCAGCGACGTGGAGACCGCCCTTGAATACGCCGAACAGCAGGCGTGTGACGACACTCAGCTCGCCCAGGTTCCGCGCTTACTTACTTACGCGATTCTGCTTGTTGTGCTGCCGCAGTTGTTGATTTTTACACAAACAGCAACAGTTGTAGCAGTAATGAACACAAATTTAGAAAAAAATGCGGTTCAATGCAAAATAAACGGAACGTTTTCAAACGCCTTACTCACTTTATTTGGTTGCTTACTTAGTAGCCTTGACCTTGGCCTCGAAGGTCACTGGCCTTGGCCATAAAGAATGCTAGCCTCGCGCTCATCTCTGAGATGATGACAGACGATATGTTTGTAGGTGCTGTGCACGTGTCCGGGCCTGCGACTAAGTCAAGCGTTCTATGACTTCAGACGTCAGAGTCAAAGTCAAAGTCATCTCGGAGCCCGTCTCCTATCACTCGGCGTCATACTGACGTCATTGCTACGGGTCAACGCGCATGACGTCGCCATGACGTTTCTACACGCACGATTTCCCGACTTCTACCAGGCTAACTATAAGCCGTGATGCTAATTGGTGAAGTGTGAACCGGACATGACGTTTCTACGCGACCTTTACGTCAACGACAACCAACACGGTCAGTAGGCGGCATCGCTGCAGCTGCAAGCAAATAAAGCAATCCCGCCTATTCCTACAAGGTTCTCTGTAATGTGGTATGTCCCGTCAAAACCGAGAACAACAAAACCTGGAAACAGTGATCTAGGCTTAGTTTTACGGTTAAAGATGGGGTTACGGTCAAGGTGAGGGTTAGAATTAAAATTTGAGGTTAGGGATAGAGCTAGAGATTGGTATAGAGTTAGGGTTAAATAAGAGTTAAAGTTAGGGTTAAAGATTAAGGATTAGGGTTAGGGATATGGTTAGGGACAAGGCTAGGATTAAAGTTTGTGTAGTGGGGTAATTTTTAAGTTTCCGGTTTTGTCGTTCCCGGTTTTGACAGGGAACCGTAATCTGGAGTCAGCGGAGGTTTTGGGCTAGAACTGGGGGTGCTATAGCATCCCCAGATTTTGGCTCAGCACCCCCCCCAGTTTAGTGTGCATAACACACTGGCCGATATTATAGAAAGTTTCATCGCTGATACCAATAGTGAAGGCCATCTTCGAGCAGCTGGGTTTGGAGTGCTTGCACATCACCCCTAATGTTTTAAAGGCTAGAATCACCAATGTGTGGAGTGTCTGTCTGTCTGTCCGTCAGTCAGTCATTCATATTCGTGTACCCTGCTCGAACCATTCCACGGTAGTAGTTGCTAGTTACTACAGGGTGGGCCAAAAATGGCACCATTTATTGTACGCCTACGCCTCATATAACTTCAGCAAATATTAACTGATTTTCTAAATTCTTTCACTGTCAAAATCAGGAGACAATTTGCAACGAAACCGTCACTATAGATCCCACCACACCTCATGTGTAGCTACACTACCTCGTGAAATGTCAGATGACGCACTCAAGCCGGCAACGCCGCTGACCAGTTGCGTGAACCCGAACTTAAAACCGGTCGATTATGTTGTTTGGGATGCCCTTCAACGGATGGTCTATCAGTGTTGACGATTCACGTCAGTCAACCAGCTAATTTTAATTGTGCTGAGTGGGGCAAAGTGCTGCAGCGTTTGGTTAATCGCGCCATTGGTCAGTGGCGTCGCCACTTGGATGCGTCGTCCAGCAGAAAGGCGGAGACATTTAACTTTTATATGAAAACTGTGAGATGTGATTTTTTTCGACAATAACTGAGACAACAAACACGTTGTTTCTGTTGTTAATTTCTTAAAATGTGTTGTTACAAAAGTCGTTTTTATTCTGAAGACACTGACGTTTCACAGGGTAGTGTAGTGACACATTTTAGGTGTGGTGGGATCTATAGTAATAGCTTTATTGCAAAATGTCTCCTGATTCTAACAGTGAAAAAAAATTTGAAAATGGATCAATATTTGGTGAAGTTATAAGACGTACAAAAATGATGCCATTTTTGACCCACTCTGTATTTGATCGGAAGTCAGACTCACGGCCTATCGATCGTAGAATGTAAGTACTGCGGCGTCCTAACCGTTATGCCACCCAGCTGCCGTGTGACGTGTAAGTGTGACGTTTTGGTGCCTGCGTGCAGGAGGCGAAGATGAAGGCAGAAGGCGGGTGATAGAAGCAATCGGCGAAGACGAGACTACGACACATGAACAATGGCTTGACGTCGTACACGCCTGCCAGGCGTACGGCTATCATCATTGTATGATTACATCTCTCTTCTCTTTTCCGCTGTGCCAAAGTGTGATAGGTGTGTTATCACTCAGGTGTACGGCTATCACGACTGTGCGATGGACATACTGACGTGCGTCACGGATATGTTCGCCGTAGACAACTCCAGCAGTCGATATCCTCCACTCGTCGACCACAGTCTGCAGCGCCGATATCGACCTCCCTCTCCACCCCGCCACACTGTGGAACAACAAGACTCGACCTGGCCCCGCCGCCAGAATACCGTTCATCTACCGCCGGTCAAACCTGCTTCACTGCCCTCCCTGCAACTGAGCGACGACGGACGAAGAACACGTGACAACAAACCACGTGACAAGAAGCGACGCGCCAGGAGATGGGCAAACAGTTCCACGGCTACGAGTGACGCCGACGCCGAATTTAGTGACGTTACTAGCGCCGATTTCACGCAATAGAATGATCTCGACAATCTGCTGCAACTGCCAATGTAACACAACAACGTTAGCTTTCTGGTTATACACGCCTTAAACGTTTTCTTTTTTTCGCAGCCATTGGGGTCGTCCATAAATGACGTCACGCTCTGAGGGGGAGGGGGTTTACATTATCGTGACGACGTGTGACGTAGGGGAGTGGGGTTAAAGGAAGTGTGATGTCACACGCGTCACATCTGTGAAAAGGCACAATGGACAGCTAAATTCATATTGCCAACTCGCTGTATGTGTCAGGATGAGGAACATTTAGGAACACTGTGTTTAATTTCACACAATTTAATATTAAATCGACAGTATAGACACTTTTGATAATGGATATAATTTTATATATTAGAATTAGAATATACCGAAACTCATCTCTGTACGCTACACTACAGGCTGCCAGAAGGGGGGATTAGACGTCATATTTGAAGAGGGGTCCAGGAAGTGTGACGAAGTGTAACGAAGGAGGGAAGGGGGGTAAATTTTTTCTTAAAATCGCGTGACGTCATTTATGGACGACCCCATTCTTATTATAATAAATGTACAACACATTGGTTTACACACTTGTTAGCGACAACATTTTAGGACTAGCACGTCGAAAACAAACAGCAAAAATTACAAAAGATGGCATTGCCCGCATCACATTGCTGCTTTTGTAATTTTTGCCGTTTTCGTTGTGCCAGTGCTGGCACTCCAAAACTCCCTGTTAGATGCAAGGATTTCCGAGATATCTCGTATACATGCCGTTATTTATAGCCTATTTTGTCTCAAATTTCGTTGCCATGGCAACGAGGGTCCATCTGGGTAAAATTTCATTGGCAGCAATCGATAGTCCAACCCCGAAAACCCCTTATAGATGCAAAGATCTCGAAGATATCTCTTACAGAAGCCGAGTTATAGCCAATTTTGTCTCAAATTTTGTTGCCAGGCAACCGGAGAGGGTTTATAGTAGGTCTAAATTTGAATGACTGCATTAGATTGGGCTAGAGGTCGACCGAAACCGGACTTTTCAGTTTCGGCCGAAACCGAAACTGAGACCGCCTATACGTGCACGTAAACCGAAGCCGAAAGTGAGCGTTCAGATTCGGCCGAAACTGAAGATAGCTGTCTCAGACATTTACCGCGTTAATATAGGCCTAAATGCAGACAGAAATGTAAGTTGCCGTTATAATGCGAGTATAAAAATACTCATACGCCTAATTAAGTGTCTGACAAATTTATCAAATTTATGCCTAATTCGCACCAGTTCACGTACCAGTTGACTCTCGATCAGCAGTTGTGACTGTGGGTACACGTGAGTGGTGGTGGAGAAAGAGTAATATGATAGCAGCCAAGACTCAAGATGAGCCGAGAGCCTGGACAGATGGCATCTGGAAACTCAGCTGTCATTAAGTGAATGCAGGTGTCGCTGGGTCGGCTCGCTGACCAGCTAAGCCATGCCTGTCCCTTTTAGCAGCAACCGACTGGGATACATGACACTGCACAAGGCTGAGGCACAGAATGATGTCGGCACTGAACAACTGCCGCATGCAGACTCTGCGCTGCAGACAGCATGGACCGGCGTTAATGACTGAGTACAAGACGACTGATAAAAGGCACAAGCAGAGAAGGCAGCCAGCATTAGGTCAATTTCGATTTCGGCCGAAACCGAAACTCATTACAGTGCGTCCCACCGAAACTGAAACCAGACCGAAAGTGCCTTTACTGTCAGATTCGGTGCCGAAACCGAAATTCGGTCGACGTCTAGATTTGGCGGCCTCGAAAACCATACGTTTCGGCTAGAACGAAAAATTACGACTCTATATTATACACAGCCGAAATTATGACAGTTTAAAAAATCGTTAATCTTTCCTCGCAGGTGCCATTGTAACTTTTTTCGAACAATTTTCCAGCCCTGGCTGTGCACCATTGACATCTTTAATCACGTTTCAGCGTTTCTCTTTCTTATTCGCAAGAAGTAACTAAGCTAATTAACATCATAACAATTCCACACACTATCAGTAGGCTATAGACTAGCCTGTAACTGGCATAGCAACAAAAGAATCTGCAAGTAATTCACGGTCAAAAACGAACAATGGCAGCCGTATTGATCTACGAGAAAACACTAAAACTAGTAAATTATTTGAAAACTAGACGTTTAGGCTTAAACACGCCACAGTGTCTGTATCACAGATGTAGTAAACGTTTCTAGAATATTTAAAAACGCGTTTTAACGATTTTTTTTATTTTCACAACTTTTTACTGTTATTAGTATTAAATGGCCAAGGTAAAAATAACGGTAATTTAAAATATTTATATACAAAAAAAACTTAGATTAATTTACGTGCATATAGTCAAAATTTAATGAATACGAAAAAACTGTATTCTGAAACAACGGACTTTGTCAACATAAACTGTGTCCGGTAAAAAAGTAAACCCTTAGACATTGTAGAATAGAAATGTCAAATATAAACGAATTTAAATAACATTTCGTAGTCGCTTAATCCTCAATAAATTGCTGATTCGATCGCAAAATTTTGTTGAAAAATATTATTTCTTGGCGGAGTTATTAATAATTGAATATCGATAACATTAAAATATCTCCGTTACCAATATAGCGTTATACATAGCCTACTGCAGTTGCTCGATCGGAAGTGACGTTTGTTGACGCAATTAACGTAAACAATAACAAAATGGTATTTTCTGTTAACGATCGCGTTTTAATTGAACTTTTGAGACAAAAGAAACAGTATGGTGCTAAAAAGTTATCGCTAAATTTCCCAGCAAGCCGTGGACACTGTTAGGATTAAGCAAACAGTTGCTTAATACTGAACACTTCACGTTTTGGGATGACCTCACAAAAGCCGCTGTAGCTATTGTTTGCGTTCGCAGATTTAACTGAAATTTAACGCTTTGATTATCACTGGACGATGCATTGTTAACGTAAAATTTTTGCCAGAATCGGATGATGTTGAAGTTACGCAAATGTACAGGGTTTACTTATGTAACGCCATATTGGTAACGGGTATATTTTGTTGTCAATATTCAACAATTAATACCTCTGTTAAGAATTAACATTTTTAAACAAAATTTGGTGGTCGCTTTAGTAATTTGTTAGGAGATTAAGTGTACGAAATTTTATTCAGATTCTTTCAGATTTCACATTTCTATTGTACAATGTTTAGGGGTTTCCTTTTTACCGGACACAGTGTAGGACCTAAACCTATCAGGTAAAGGGGGCTCAGACTTTTTATGTTGTTTACCAACGTTTCGTAAGTTTAAAACAAAAACGCGTTTTTAATGTTTTTTTCCTAGCGCTTATTACATGCATCTTCACAAACTATGTCACACATTGTAAACGATTGTCCAGATACGAAATTCCCCGGCGGTCTGTCAGCCTCACATTCGGTTGATGAGAAAGCTATTGCCTGGCTCAGCATGCAAAGCACACGCTAAGAAGATTACATACATTTATGATCTGTACCCGCTTTGCACGCAGCAATTTGGTCACGCTGTAACCTCGACATTTGTCCTTTTCACGCCAAAACGTAAGAAGATGATTCCCTGTCCCACGGGCCACTATTAAGTTGACAACAGTTTGGTGACATTCCAACAATACATGCTACAGATATGCCTATTGATATCATTACGGCAGGGGCCCAGGGGCAAATCCCCCCCAATCCCCCAGACAAAACATAAGCATACGTTCAAACTGCATGAAATTTGCCAGTTTAGTCAGTTTATTTTTGGGAAAATAATTACAATTGTTGCCACCAGATCTCATCTTTTGAAGCTAAAATGCACCAAGAGAGACGAGGCCCCCCCAATCGAAATTTCTGGATACGCCACTGCATCACGGACGTTAACACATAACGCCCCCGGGCGGCACCGCCTATCAGTGACGACCGGAGGTCACCGGTAGATACATATAACAATAATACATAATACAAAAATAACAAAAAACAGGAGAAAAACATATGCAATAAATTCAATAATTGCCCGAAATGTTCATCATACATACCTCGCATCAGTCACATACCTAACAAAATCTTAACTGAGTACCAAGAAAATACATTTATCTCAGTTGATGTTCTATGAAAGACCACAAACCAAACAGCATAAACAGACACTGTGCAGCACCTGACCAAATATTGCACTGTAACTAGAAAAATACGTCAGCCCAGTGCAGACATAATATGCGGCCGTCCGCTTAGAGCTGTGTAACCCTAACCCAGGTCATCTAAGGTCGATGATTTTCATGTCATCTTAAAGGGCGTATGCCACTTTCTATTAGGAATTAATAGTAACATAGGGCCTAGGCCGTATCTCTCACCGTTTCCGAGACTTGGCCAGTTTTCAGTTGAAAATGCATATTTTTCCTATCCCCCATCCACTCAACCTCGAATTTGAAAATGTTCCCTTTGCAATAGATCGCTGAAATCTTGCTTGCCTAGGTTTAAGACACATATCTAATTATTCGTGCAAAAAATTTTTCCCTAAGACCTACCCCTTAACCAGGGTAGGTCTACATACGTTAAAGACGGACGACGGACGACAACCATGCCATCAGCTACACTGTACGGTCGGCTAAAAACTGAAAGACCACAACAGATCCATGCAGAGTTATGTTGACATGTCCAGTGGCGTCATGGCAGGCGAGGGCCAGCTGGGACAATGGCCCCACTAACACAAACTTCTAAGGCTAAAAATTCTCATTATCAGGAACTTAAGAGCAAAATTGGACATCTGACCACCCACAATCTCCTACGTTGGAAACTTGCAGCTGTCTATCTGTCCGAAAATTGCGCTTTCCTACCTCCATCTCCAGCAAGTTTCTTAAGCCACCATGCCACTAGACACGTCGGGATGTTGCACAGCTTTATGTAGGTGCTTTCGCCAACAAAACAAAGCAGTGAGTTTGGTGTTTATTACTCAGCTGCTGATGGCATACAAGTAGTGCACAAGTTTCGATGGCAAATCAAGACTGTGAATGACCCTCAGACGCCGAGGAATCTCAACGCCGTTGAGTACAGCAAGTCGACTCAGTTCTTTCAACGACCTCGGACGGGACAACAAATCTGTTACCAGCTGCGCTGCTGCACGTTTCTGCTGATCGCCATCGTCTCTGTCCTTCGCCGTCAGTCCGTCGTTTAGCGACAACAGGGTGGAATCAACTGATCGGCTTAGATTGATGTGGCACCTGACAAGGAATAGGATCCAGTGATAATTGGCACAGGTGTTTGCGAGAAAAAAGTCAACCGTAGCTGAAACGGATGCCAGCAGTTGTGACTGCGAGGCAAACAGCATCAGCACGTGGCAGATATCTCTCACCACATTTTCTTCATTATCACAGACATCATCATTGTCACTATCGTAACGACTCCCAACCTTATCAGGATGGGAACTCAGATACTGCACCAACGTTAGTGCTGTATTGGCAGGGTTCGATGAGCTAAATATAGCATCACAGCGCTGGCCAATCAGCATCAACAGATCGCGTGACGTCCCGAGGGAAATCATGTAGGAGGCTCGAACAGCCCGACTTCTTCTCATAACAATGAATTTTAGGAACAGTGTCAGAACATCCAGAGCCGTATTAGCAGACCACATTCCGGCAGTAGCCCCATGGTCTATCAACAAATTTCCTGCATCCAGCAAAAGCTGTCTGTAGATCTGCTCATCGTATCTAGCAACCAAACTGCTATTAACTACAAACAAATCAGTGTAGGGGCGCATACACAGCAGACTTAAGGCTGTGTTTCCATGACTGTCAACAGCACTCACATCACAGCCTGCTACCACAAGTGCACGCAGAACGTCAACAAAATCGCTCGGCAGAAAATGCGCGACCTTAGCCATAGCATATGCAACATCTCTCGACAGCAGGTAGTGCATGGCAGTTCGTTGTGTCACCGGGGAGACCGTGTTAGCCTTGGCACCATAACCCAGTAACAGGCAAACTAGTTCTAGCCCATGATCCACGGCAATCATAAGTGGAGTGCGCTTGTGGGCGGAGCAATCATGATGATTGACAGACGCTTGATGTCTGGGCTGAGAAAGAAGCCAATCAACACAGCGAACTGCTCCATTAATACACGCTAGGTGTAGCAGCGTGTACGTGTCATATGTGAACGAAGGTTCCAGCAGAGCGAGAATGTTAACTTTGTCCTCCAACAGCGCAAACTCCACTGCTGTGCTTACCTGTACAAAGACAGACGGACCCATATTCTAAATAAGTAAGGAAGCAAGTAGTCAGCATTTGTAGTGTGCCATACATCAAAACAGTTTTGACCATTTAACTGATTCCTTTTGATATTCAGGCAATCGAAGGGAACATGATCAGGAAGGGAACAGGACATGATCGAAGGGAAAGGGAAAATGTCACAAAAAACAACAAAAGCATGAAAATACCTATAGATGCAAGAGGTTAAAAATGCTAATTTGCTAAGTAACATCACAAGCAAAAATTATGAGAACACGAAGCAACAAGTTGAAGATCGGAACAGAGCTCTGGCAGAAGGGATTGTCATAAACTTATAATTTGGCAGACATCAGCATCCAACATGACACTGGTTTCGGATGAGTCACTTGAAGGTCCATGGCCGTCGTCAAACTCACTTGTGAAATTTATGTAGACCTCAATTAGACATTTCACCTGGCATATATAATATGCTGATTTATGCTTTATGAATGTATGAAATTAATGTCTGAATATAACGAAAAATGGTGTTACATTATGTTATGCTGAAAAATCTGATCTTGCCACGTGGCCGGAAATGACGTCAGAGGTTGAACACAGTCAGTGTTTACCAATTAATTTTAATATTTTTAATGACAAAAAATACTGTGTCATATGACAACTGCACCAGTACATAGATAGAAAATATGATTTTATAACGCTTATGTTTTATGCATATTTTACATTGACGATGTGTTCAACCAGTGATGTCATCAGCCTGTCAACATGGCAGTTTGTTTTCTACGGATGTTTCGTAGATCGTCGATTTCAAATGTAAGTTTCTCCTTGTTGACATAATGCTGGTCGGTGATATTACTATCAAAATTATCAGAAAGTTATGCAGTTTTAGGAAAATGGATAAAATATATATGTTAATTTTGGTGTCCATGGACCTTTAATATGAAACACTGTATCAGCTACAATCATAACTTAACCAAATTAATATCCTAAAATTCTGTCGCACTATGTCCTATGTTGGTATGACACTAAATGATGTTTAGTAAATAGAATACGAATTACATGACCATTGTATTATAACCATTTTAGCTACAGGTACCTGAGAGGAGGGTTTCAGAGTTGCCCGACTGTTCAAATTAACTGAGGCACCATGCTGTAGCAAAAGCTCAACCAAATCCTTTCTGCCACATTTCACAGCAGCATGTAGCGGTGACGGGCTGGCATAGCCAGATTTGTAATTGAGATCAACCGCAAACTGATCCGAGTTGACAAGAAACTCTACTAGTCTCTGATGCCCTGCTTCAACAGCTGCAACAACTAGCTCTGTCCTCTGTGCATCAGTGACGTTGGGTGGAGATATCGCATACAGCTCAGTGAACCATTCAATAATGACGCCAGGTTCAGCATGTGAATACACAAGGTCAAATACAGGCTGGTAATGATCCATCATCCAGACTATTCTTCATTCACTTACAGGTAACTGGAACTTTTGCACGAACGAAATTTCCATAGGTGAAACTTTTGCTCCTTGGAACTTTCGTTCCCTGGAACATTCGTCCCCTGGAACTTTTGTTCTCAACATCAAAATTAGCATAGAACTTTCATTCCATAACATTGATTATTAGGCCTATACTGTACACAATTTATGAAACGCTTTTTTAATTACAGCTATGCTGTAGAGGTCGATGGTACCATTGTCGTCTTGTCTTTCATCCGTCCGTCCATCCGTCTGTCTGTTCATAACAGATGTATTGTGGATAAGCGTTGGGTCATAGAGGAAAACTTTTTGCATGGATAATTAGTTCTGTGTCAACGCTCTCTGCGTACAAAATTTTGCAGATGCAGTGCAAGGCAAACATTTTCGAATTTGGGGTTGAATAGACTCGGATAGGAAAATGTGCATTTTTAATGGAAAACTAGCCATATCTCGCCCCTTCAGATGAGATAAAAATCATTGAACTTAGATGACCTTAAAGGTTAGTACTGCAACAGGAACTGTATAAGCTGTAGGGCATCTTCTCTAGCAACAGCTGAGCTTCCTTCTTATTATTATATCATGTTGAAACTCTAGCTATATACGTCTATAGCGAGTGATACAAAATTGAAGCTTTTTTCGCAGAACTATAAGCACTACGTAAGGATAAGGGGTTCAGTAATTATCAGTGTCAGGGAACAAAAGTTCCATTCTAATTTTACTTTTGAGAACGAATGTTCCAGGAGACGAAAGTTCCTGGGAACGAAAGTTCCTGGGAACGAAAGTTCCAAGAGATGAAAGTTCCCGAGGACGAAAGTTCCACCTATGGAAGTTTCGTTCCCGGGAACGAAAGTTCTCGAATATGAAAGTTCCACGAATCCACCTACAACACATAGTTAAACAAAACACATCACACATCGCTACGACAACTGCTGAACTGGGAGATGCAATAACAAAGCAAAATATTATAGCGCAATACAACTAAATTACAATCCACAGATTATAAATCGGAGTATGTAGAAAAAAGTGATTAGATTATTAGTATAATTTATTACTTCATGATACGAATATAGAGGGACTTTTAGTGCCTGCATCCGTTTATCTCCATTACTGATTACTGATTACTGATATAAATTCACTGGACATCAAAATTTAAAGCACAGCGATTCCACTATCAGGACCCTGGTCAAGTTGTTCACACCACCACAGTCCATCAGTGCGATGCCCAGTTTATGGGGGCCCTGCCAATGGCACTATCGTAAAAGTTCCCCATCAAAAAGTTTAAAATAGTGGTCTTGGTTTAAGGTTAGGGTTAGAGATAAGACTGGCTTTAAGGTCAAAGCCAGAGCCGAAACCGATTTGTTCTTAGCACAAAGTTAGACTTTGGACAAAACCAAACCAAACAATTGAACAACTCAAAATGTGAATAGCATCTTATAAAGCATAACGGAGAAAACGCAATAACAAACATAAGAAAAAACTCGCCACGAATTCATGGGTAAATTACGAAAAACAGCAAACCGAACGGCAAAACGTCACTGCAACCAAGCTTCACTACATAAATACCCTGTTTACTAACGCCGTGTTTATAAACATGACCACGTGACATGACCCAATTTGAGCCAGAGATGTGAGGATCTTGTAATTTTGCGTTCGCGTCCGTGTCCGCATTGCCAGTAATAAATGCTTCAAATTTGAAACCAAAGGAAACTGTTTTATATTTAACAATGTGGCATGTGCAAAAAACTGCAAATAATCTGAGATAACTTTGAACATAAAAGTTAGAACAACGAATTACCAGAGACTTACCAGAGAATTACCAGTGAAGTCGGAAGGGAAAAATGGATAGGGATACCGCACACGTTGTGACGCCGTCACATTGCAGTGTTAAGCTCCTAAATTTAGTCATACCACTCCTATTCTTAAATCTCTTCACTGGCTCAAAATAAATGAACGTATTGAATATAAAATTCTCTCTCTTACCTTTAAACTTCTCTATACTGCTCAACCTCCTTA
>Ga0209367_1008222_pt1 | contig 14277 bp, 5 predicted proteins | sample WorMetLIZISLAND2_FD_187412 | JGI IMG/M metagenome (GOLD analysis project Ga0209367, IMG submission 187412) | Marine gutless worms symbiont microbial communities from Max Planck institute for Marine Microbiology, Germany - Olavius geniculatus... ... | reverse complement strand
AGCGAGGGGAGTCCCCATTTCTGTGACTTACGTCTTGTTATACACAAGGCAGCTGATATATCAGTTCTACATCACACGTCTAACTATTGTCATACAACAAACACTCTGCTTCACACATAACTGCTTTCACCACCTTTTACTGTACAAGAACCTTTTATCTCATAAGAATGGAAGTGTGTCAGGGTTGGACGCCATTCAGTTGCACTCAATCGTGGTGCAATCAGTGATGTAGAACTTAAATCTGGCAGTGGACTTGAGTCTTTATGACTTGGACCCAGGTGACTCGGGCTCGAACCACTTGGAAGTAAGCAGAAAATGTTTCTTCTTTCAATTATTGGGAAAATCATCACATCTTTTATCTGTGTTTGTGTATTTGTGTTCGCTGTACATGTTTGCAGTCATACTCGAGTCATAGCAGTGGACTCGAGTTGGACTGGAGTCCTTATTTTGTGTGACTCGGATATGGACTCAAAATAAGAGGACTTGACTACATCACTGGTTTCAGTAGTGCTGAAGTCATCAGTTAGGGTCTGACATGAAGTCTTTGAGAAACAGATGAGTCTGGAGATCACGATCACGTAAGGATGGATGTGCTAAACTCTAACATGATCACTAGAACGAGCCTCGCAGTTTGTTTATCCACAGTGTCCAAGGCAGCCAGTGATTGCGCTGCTGCAGGCTTGAGTCAAATGCATCAAAATGGACCCGCTGCAACGCTCTCAGATATGCTCTCGTTGATACCTGACATTAACAATAGCATGTGTTAGGCCCTTATCTGTAAAAGCCCCTATCTGTGAAAACTGAATGGCCTAACTAGGGCTATCCCTAACCCTAATCCTAACTAACCGTAATCTTAACCCCATAACTTTTACTGAGGTAAGGGCTTAACACACATGCTCAACATAGCTCAAACACATGACCGATCTTTGATGCATAAAAATCAGAACCACAAAATACAAGGGTGAGGGTCATCCCATTAATAGGTCACAAAACGTCATCATTACATTAACTTTCGAAATATGAAAAATCGGACATATACGTTTTGTACGAAATTTATTTGTAGAAGTCTGTCACAAAATACATGATGCAAATCAAACACCAAAGACTGATGAGTTAACGGTATATAATTCCCAACTAGTGTGTACTACTGGTAAAAGTTATCTCGTAAATCTGTCAGCAACTAAACATTCATCGATTATCTTTGACAATGGTACTGTAAATAAGCAGAGTGCTACTCACGGCAGGTAACAGCGCTGTCTTGGCGGCTGCTGGGATATTTTTTACAAACGAGTTCGCCTGAACATTCAGAAACAATTAATGACCAACATGCATCAATGGCGTTAATAGCATCTAGGACCTCTGTGGCTAGAGTCTACATCACGTGAAATGGTAGGCTGTTCCGCAAGTGGTCCAGTGGCAGTAAAACTTCAGTGAATGACTGACACGAAACAAATTTTAACGATATGTGTCTACTTTTACTTGTTTTATTTACTTTTAGACGTTTCATTCATCCAGACTCAAATGCCAGCATCTACTCCATACTGCATGTCATTTCACAATAAACTGTATCATTAAATCACAATAAAAAAGTTTCAAGCACAGAGACTAACACTACTGCAGTTTTTGCTTGACTAGATAAAAAACACACTGGCACAAACATTATTCTTTGGTAAAATACTTACTTTATCAAGATGGCTGTGTGCAGTTGATGCCAATTCATAGACCAGATCTTTGAACTTCTGCTCTCGGCACTGTTGAATAACTTCTTGTTGTGATATGTTATGCTAATGCAATAACATGACATTGTCAACATTTGGAATTAGCAATCCCACAACCTTGCAGTCAGTTATCTTATGCTGCATTGGCTGTAATGAACAGTAAAAAAGCAGAGGTTAGAAACACTACAAATATTAATCTTCCAAGTACTTCGGCTGCGACTGAATGTGGAGAAAACAGCTTATCTGGCTCGGCACTCGACAGCAGCTCGAGAAACTACCCACAGGCGACGTCCAGCTACTCTCTGCCAGCATTCGTCCACAGTCAATTGTTTGTGATCTGCGGGTAACTCTGGACATCACATGACTGGACATAACTGATGATGACTGATCACGTCACGACTGTCTGTCATGCTGGTTACTACCAGCTGCGCCAACTACATCACATCATCCAGCCACTGACGCCGACAGTCGCTCAGACACTTGTCCAAGCCTTCATCAGCTGTCAGCTAAATTACTGCAATTCGTTGCTTTATGGAATTGCCGACAGTCAACTAAGGCGACTACAGTCCGTCCAGAATGCGGCAGTACATCTGATCACTGGCATGTGGTGTACAGAGCACATCACGCCAGTTCTGCAGTCACTTCACTGGCTAGTGGCTACCAGTCCAGAAATGGATTTTGTTCAAGCTGGCGGTTTTGGTCCACAAGTGCCTCCTGCCTAGCGGGCTGATGACTGCCGCCTGATCCGCCACCGCCAGTCCAGTCTTAGATCGTCATCGTCAACAACCAAACTGAAGGTCCCAATGACCAGAAGGACGTTTGGTGACCAATCTTTTGCCGTTGATGGACTATGTGTGTGACACTCACTGTTTTTACCAACAGACTCAAGACTCATCTGTTTGAACAGTATCTGTGGCGTTTGTGATTTTGAACAGACACCTCTAAATGTCCGAACTGACTAACTAACTAACTAACAGCAACAGCAGCATAAGTAGTAAACACTGATCTTATCTTAAATTATAAAATAAACATATGTGTGACAACACAATCTGCAGTATGGAACAGTGGAGAAACTTCAGTGATGAACTTATACCGTGAAGTAACCACAGTGACAAGATGCTGTACGATTTGTAGAAAAAGTAAACAGTAGTTAGCGTAATTCACCTTTATCATAAGATCACGTGGCAAGTAGACATTGTTTTGGTGTGTGTGAAAGTGAATGCCTCGAATAAGCGTAACGAAGCCTTGAGCTTTGCCGACATGACTAGCTGCATGGTCGGCATGCACATTCCTAACGCCTGCATCACAAACATACTCGGTTGTACAACACAGTGCACAAGTGAGCAAATTAATTGTACAATATGTATATATTACATGATACAACAAACAGTTTGAACTGAAAAAAATGACACGCAAGCTGCCAGTTTACTCTAGCACGTATTGAAAAATTTTTTTAAAATTTTAAAATGAAACGAGAGAAACTGAAATGGAAGTAGTGTCATGTCCGTCATTGTCTTTCCAATGCAATGCATAGCATTGGACAAAGTATAAAATCACCTTTGTGTACGTGCGTGCGTGCGTGCTTGCGTCCTACATTTCTTAAGCTATCTTCCTTCCACCTTCCCTTTCCATTCTCCTTCCCCTTCCCTTTTTCCTTTCCACATTAACAGCCATTAACATAACAAAAACAACAGTTGGAGTGTACAAGTATTACTATAGATCTAACAGCAAACATTCATATATAAGAAGTGAATTTAATTTTTCAATACCTGAAGCTTCCAAAATCAAATAATTTAGCGAAGAACTTGTTGACTCGGCAAAATTATTGACCTCTGCAACTGATCGAAACTGCACATCATTTAACATCTGATTGTACTGCAAAACACCAACACAACAATTGATACATGCAGTAATGCATCATCACACGCACTTAGATACAACACAACATGACCATGTTTAACAAATGCAATGGTTCATGCCATAACCAGACAGCAGAAAATTAAAACAAAACAGTACTTCTGTTAAAAAAATATAACAACTAGCAAAAAGTTGGAAAATAAGACACAAGTTTACCTTAGCTTACTAAACAACAGGAAATAACCGATGTCAAACAATAATAATATGATCAAACATTTGACCAACAGCTGATTATTCATAACATAATAACTATCATAACTAATTAAATTGTTGTTTTTACAAAAATTCAACTCAAATATTTTTCAAATCCAACAGACACAGACCCGAGCATCAATAATCTTTTGCAACCAACTCTTGGTCAGCCGATGTGCGTGAACTGCCTTTAAACAAAACAAAAATTAACATACACACACAATTGACTTACAAATCAGTTAAATTCTTTAGATTCTTTTTTCTTTTTTGTGCATTATGCCAGAAGGGAAGTTTATGACATATTTTTCTGACAGCTGTTTCCTTCTCCAGCTTTCCTTCTGAAAAAACTTGTAAGTTATGCCAGACACATCATTACCTGCTAAGATAAAATATGACTTATTAATTCTGGTTTTTCTTTTCTGTCACATTTATATTAGTGCTATTAATACATTAAGTACACACTAAGTCTTCCTTCCTATTGTCGCTTTACCTAACTGTGATTCATATCTTTAAAAATTGTCCAATCCATCAATTATTGCAAGGCTGTGTCTTGAATACTTTTGCTCTCTTGTATCGTGTTCGTTTATCCTCAAACAATTTCTTTATCTTCAGTTACTTCCATGCATCCAGCTTATCTTTTTATCATTCCTATCCAATCCAAAATTTTATTTTGCATTTTCCATTTCACTATTTTACAGAAACTCTGGCCGAATGTAAAACATGATACAAAGATTGAGTGAGTGAGTAGTTTCTTAATGGCACATCAGCAAAAATAGGCCATTTAGTGCCATAAATCATTAACGATTTGCACTTAAAAATGTCAGACAAACTTTCAATTTAATCTAGCACATAAACTAAAAAAATTTAAAATGTTTTTAAAAAATACGAAAAACTGAAACAAAAGTGTTGCTATGCAAAAATATTTTTAAAAATCAAGAAAACAGATGTATATGGAAGAGCTGAAAAGCTTGAAATAAGAAAATTCTAATAAAGAATGAAATAACATTTAAACAAACAAACAAACATAATGTCAATTGAATTTAATCAATATCTTCTAGTGAGTCTTATTAAGGAACATCTGCAATTTCAGCTAACTTGACTTCTGGATAAGCAGATAATATTATCTTTGCAGATAATATTATATTAATAAAACAATGACATACTGTATACAACAAAAAGCATATGAATGCTGTCTAACCTTTTCTAACTCCAAAGCTACAGGTGAATGTGGTGTCTCTTTCTACAACAACAGAAGCAACAAATTTATTAACACAAATTAGGTCATAAAATATTCTTGGTTTCATGCAAAATGCACACATGTTACAAGCAAACAAACTGTATGTTAAAATACGAAACATTGCATACGATGCTTAGAAGTAAATGCCAAAATATTTTTGATTCACTCCATTCCAACAAATCTAATACAACTATCAACATGTCTTGATAAAAACGAAGTGCCACTGAATGCTTACCTGCTAGAGTAGTTCTATGCCAAGGTTTGTTAAAAGCAGAGAACAGCTACGTTTTTTCACACAGAAACCAAAGCACAGGCTACACGAAATGAGAAAATGATCAACTAAAGCCACAACAAAAACTGTTATACCACTCACAAGAAAGTACCATTATCAACTGAAAGCTTTTCAAGAAAAAAAGTCCAGAGCTCATGACTGCAATAGTACCAAAATGTGAAAAAAACAAACAAAAGATAAGAGACATCAATAACAAACAATAATCCTAAAAAGAATGATAATTCCAACTACATGTACAATCCTTATCAGTTGCTCACAGTCATTTCACTACCAGTCTCACTATCGGACACCACTAGACAGATTTAACGAACACAATGGAAGAATTAAATGCAAAACACTTGCCTTATAGATCCTGTCTAAGGAATCTTTCCAATACTGAATTCTCATTAATCCTATTCTGGAATCAGTAACATGATCTCTGACCTACAAGACAATGCAAGACAACACGATTAAAGATATCTTAACTGCAGTAATTGTACGCTTGCAGTAATCTATAAAGGCCTTCTATCTTAAAACAACAAGAATGACAAAGACATGTATGATTCATATAGTGATCGTTTAGTACTGATATGGCTGAATGTTTACAGTTATAACTAGTTTGCTTACAAGACTGCATTTGCAGATTTTTTGGACTCGACACTGTCAGTTTTATTTTCAGTGTATTTTTCTATAAGTTTCTGTTTTGCATGTTGAGCTACCCATGGATCAGTTTTTACGCGCGAGAGCTAGCTAGCTAGCTACAGCGCGTATTAGCTATGGTAATTCTGTCTGTCTGTCCGTCCATCCGTCCGTCACGACCCGGTACCATTTCAAAACCAGTAGAGATAGAGACTTTGGGTTTTCATTATATGATAGCTTAGTCTCTCTAGTATTTCGTGACAAAATTTCATGCCACTGGGTGAAAGGGGTCCACACGAACGAGGGAGCAAAAGAGGGGCACCCCTCCTAAAAAGACATTATTCTACCGCTATTGGCTCGTCTAATGTAAAAATGGTTGTAGATAGGCACAGACATGCTGCTTGTCATAACAAGCACTGCCAACGAGCTTCTTAGAAATGTCAACATCGATGACCTTGAATGACCTTGAACTCGAAAAATAGGGGGTTTTAGTGAATTTTTCACGATTTTGGGCTGCAACACGCATTTCAAGAGTGAATTGCGGTGAAATGGGTGGAGATAGACCAAGACAACCTATGTATTAAATTTTCAGCATTGAATGTAGACTTCAGCAGTCTAAGTTCGGCCCCCTACATTCAAAGAGGCCTGCGCACGTGGGTGTCAAAAAGGGGTACCCTTCTAAAAAGTGTTTATTTATTTGCCGTTGTCTTGTCTAGCAGAAAAATGATTGCAGATAGGCACAGACATGCTGCTAATCATAACAAGCACTGGCATCAAGCTTCTTAGAAATGTCCACATCGATGACCTTGAATGACCTTGAACCCCAAAAATATTAATTTTAAGTGATTTTTTGGCAATTTGTGGCTGCAAAAGAGTAAACTGTGACGAAATGGATGGAGACAGACCAAGATCACCTGCGAAAAGGAACTGCCATGGGCTCTCGAGCATCTCATGAGCATTAGCTCAGATTTCTTGTTAGCACACACTGTAAATTATCATATTGTATCACATCAAAAACCAGCCATTCTACCCTTGTATTCCACAGCCAGTAAGCACGAGTACTGACAGAAAGATAATGTTAAGCTGTTTTAATATAAATATTATGAGACAGACTGCTTCCATAACTTCAAGCAGGAAAAAACCAAAACATTGTTTTATTTGTATCATAATAAATTCAAATTTACCTGTGCCAATTCAATGTAGAAAGCTCGCAGAACAAATGCTGCAGCCCTGCTGCTTACTGTAGGAAGAAGTAAGGTCGATAAATAATTCTCATAATCATATTTCCTGCATTTCATCAAATGCAGCACATGCATTGACTAATGCAAATATTCTACTCAATGATCTCCAAATAACCATATGTATAATATATATAACCTTAATGATTCTACTAATGATACACCGTGAGCCAATAAAGAACGTGGCACTTTACATTTGTCAATTATCTTTGCCAATTATTGACTGATTTTCAAAATTTTTTCACTGCCACACTCTACAGATAATTTGCATTAACAGAACTGTTATATATTCCACCACACCATAAATGCATCTCTACACTACCTTGCGAAATATAAATGTAAGAAAAAACTAATGATAATAAACATTTAGGTAAATGAAAAAAACACTTCAGACCAACATTGCAGTAAATGATCCATATGACACTAGATTGTGTTAGACTCACACAGTTTAGTGTCATACAGACCATTCACTGCATTGTTGGTCTGAAGTATTTTTTAATCAATTTTATCAAAATGTTCATTTGTTGTTATCTTTATATATGCACATTTCATTTATATTTCACAAGATAGTGTAGAAACACGTTTATAGTGTGGCGGAATGTATAATAACCACATTATTGCAAATTGTCTACAGAGTGTCCCATTGAAAAAATTTTGAAAATCGGTCAATAGTTGGCAAAGATATGGACAAAAGTAAAGTGCCACATTTTTTATTGGCCCACCCTGTAGGATTAACAATATGACTTTAAACAGCTGTCTCTTTTGTTTGAAGAACTGTTATTATTGAATTATACAGCTATCAATAACACTTTTAAAATAGCTCATAAGTTGAACTTGCCTGAATGATTTATGCTTTTTGCACTTGCTTTCTTAACGCCTACTTGCTAGACATGGTTTAAAAATAGCTACCATTTAATCAAAGAACAGTCTTAAAGTCCAAACCCCGAACTTACTGTGCCTTTGGCTCTAAAAGTAGTCTAGTTTATCAAGTTTCAAACCAAGTTAATTTGTATAAAATTTAAAAATCTGCTAATTTAAAATTATGATTCAAGTCCAGAGTAAGATTAGGTTAAGGTTAGGGTTAGAATCACCAGTAGCTTAAGTATGCCTGCTAGAACAGGCAAAAACTGATGCTGCAACCGCAAAGCCCGCGACACACAAGCTGACAGTGTCGATCAGCACAGCCAACAAACAGGACTGACAAAGAATAGTAGTTAAAATTATTATTATCTTCTTGTCAAATAATTTGGTTACAAAAAATGCTAAATTTGGAGATACAAGTACTACCATTTAGAATTCGACCAATGCATGTGACAACGGGTACAGGTAAAATGCGGACCTGTGGACTTGCGGACCTGCGAACCAACCAATGGGTAAAATGCGGACCACATCTGCGGACCAGGTCCGCAGTTTACCCGTTAGTTGGTCTGCAGGTCCGCATTATCTACAGCTGCGTTTTAAATGGCCTAACAACAATGAACAAGTTTAGTGCACCACAGATAAATATATTATAAATTAAATATGCTAATAATAATAATACTTTTAATAGTTTTAATACTTTTAGCTAATAGTTTTAATTTTGGTTTAACGACAAGGCAGATGGAAAATTCGAAAGAGTTTTGTTTTGTTGTGTTGATGCAACATACTAGTAATTTATTTGTTTTTCATGCTTCGGCATAGAGTATCCAATTATCTGTAGTGCACTAAACTTTTTACTGGTTGTAAGGCCATCCAAAATGCAGCTTATATAAGCCAAATTCAAATTCACGAGCACTGTTTTCGAGATATTTGCGAAAATGTGTTTCATACAATATTTAATGTCACCAAGGAATAATTAATTTTTTTGACCACATCTTGTAAAAAAAAATTTTGAGGCAGCGAGTTAATAAGGGTTTTCCGAATTTTTGAGCTCCGATGCATCGTTTTTGAGCTATTTCCACAAATGTGTTTCAAAGAATATTTAAACCTAACTTTGTTATTTTTAAGCTAGATGTGTCACGTTTGACTGGTCCCGTCTCATTAATATTCATCACGTCTATGTCCACGCCGGCACCAAGTTCTACTATAGAATATTTAATTTCACCAAAGACTATTTAAATTTTTTTGACCCCACCTTGTTAAGGAAAGAATTTCCAAGTAGCAGGTTAGTAAGGGAGGATTTTTTTGTAATTTTTGAGCTCTGGTGCACTGTTTTCGAGATATTTATAAAAATGTGTTTCAAAGAATATTTAAACCTAACTCTGTCATCTTTTTAAGCTAGATATGACGTGTTAGGTTGGTCTACGCCGACGTGTGCAACTTAAAACAAGTTTTAAAAAGCAAGTTATTTGACAGTAAATTATCTGCCGTATTTACACTTACAATTGCCTGAACTGCAATAGTAAACGCATAGACGCGGACTAAAACATGAACGCTACAGTAAGCTAATACACATTACGGCACATCTTTCATTAGGCGTTCGATTGCGCGGTGTCCGCATTTTGGTCCGCAGTTTACCCACTGGTCCGCACTGGCGGTCCGCAAGTTTTGGTCCGCAGTTTACCCGTTGGTCGGTGCGCAGGTCCGCATTTTACCCGTGCCCTGTGACAACTGACTTAAACTAACACTCAACCACGATCCACAGTCAAATTCAGCTACCTTACGCTGTTCACGCAGTACATATAGTTACTATTTTTAGACGCAGTATTTAACTGAACAGCAAGAACATGTATTGCACGAAACGGTTTAAATATGCGAAAAGTCAACAACTTCATGCTGACACACCCCCTGACACACCCTCTCGACGAGACATCCGGTTTGTACGAACTAGTAAGCAAGAAGCTCTCAACGTGGCTGTAGCTGCTGTTTTGGCGGTTTACTTATTTTTTTACGTATGTTTACGTTATTCGCTACATTTCCGTAATTTCCGGTTATTGTATATGCTATTTCACGTAAAAGCGATTTTTTGTGTGTAGGGGAGTCATTGTGTCAGTTTCTTTCCACTTCTACCTTTTGTATGCATTACGTTAAATACCGCCAACACGTTCTGGACGGCTTTACACCGTAGTAACTTGTAGTTACTACGATGCAGTCGCGCTTGGTGGCTATGGGTAGGGACCAACCGAATTCACGGGAAAAAATGCATTATTTCACGGCAGAATTTTTAAAATGTGTCAAATTTCACGGAAAATTCACGAAAAAGTTTCGCAAATTCACGGGCCCCACAGACGTTATTTCGAGGTGCTGCGCTATTGCAAACGAAGAAATTTCAGAACAACGAATATTTACTGCACTAAGTCAAGACTCAAGACAGTCAATGTCAACTACTTAGTGCTGAAGTGCGAGACGTAGCAAACAGCAACATCCGTACAAAAGCTGCTGATAAAACTCTTTAATTGTCATAGATCAAACTAAAAGCACTAAAATTCACGAAAAATCACGGATTTCACGGAAATCGGCGTTTTTCACGGAAGAAGGCCAATTACACGGAAAATGTCACGGCCGTGAAATCATGAATTAAGTTGGTCCCTATCAATGCCCAAACAGAAATGTTTTCAACTGCCATTTAAACTGTTCAAAGTTAATGTCAGTTTGTCTTAGATGAGCTGGCAGACTGTTTCACAGCCTAGGACCTGCAGCAGCAAAGCATTTGTTTCCATAGCTGCTGCAGGTCCGTTTGATGGCACATGTCATTGAGTTGGCAGAATGCAGCTGACGACGATTTTCGCAGGAGACCAGCTGACAGTTCGCGTCCAGGTAAGGTGGAGCCATGCTGGACAGTGGTGTGTATCTCAGTAGACTTCCAGAATAGTGGATCTTTGAAATAGCAGGCCAGTACTGGTGTAGTGGAAAATTTGTCACATCGAAAAATAATTCCCACATGCATCAGTACGGGTTAGGGTTAGGGTTAAGATTAGGGATAGGGTTAAAGTTAGGGTTAGGCTGAGGGTTAAGAGTAGGGTTAAGATCAGGGTTAGGGTTAGGGTTACGGTTAGTTACATTATGAGAATATGAAGGTGGGAAGAATTTTCCAGGTGCAACAAATTTTTCATGACACCGGCTTGATAATCTAGGTCCTATCATGTTGCACCAATTATCCCAAGGTCGGGGGTTTGACTCCAGTCACTCCACTATCAGATAACAGCCCTGGGCAAGTTGTTTACACACCACAGCCTGTCGGTGTGATGCCCCAGTTTGGGGCCCTGTTGACTAAGTAACCAGATCCAAAAACAAACATGGAAATTTTGCATCAGAAGTTCTTTTACTAAAATATATTTTAGCAGTTCTTTTTAAAACATGTTTGAATGACCAAATCTAGGTTTTTATGTCTACGTGTCAGGTCAGTGAAGGACTCGGGGATGGTAACCGAGGAGCTGGCAGTGAAGGATCGTGGAGTGCAGGCTGTCAAGTCATCCAGTCACATGGTAGCTACGTGCATGCTATTTATACACCATGTCTCAGACAAAACAAAGCCATTGTATTTTTCAACATACTTTTTGCAGTTTGTATGTAAGTTTTTAAAAAAGATTTTTTCTATGCTTTCCTGCTGACATTTGCAACACTGCCACATATTCAAGTTCTAAACATAATCGTAAAATGATCTTTATTTAGAGTCACCTACTGTACGGAACTAGATTTGAGAAATCGATGAACTGAAATTGAAACTTTTATCACGAATGGTCAGAACTGGATCGTGGAATTATTGCATAGTTCATCAAGCCTTGGCGACACTGACTTTGTTGTTTTCACAAAGTTCCATCACCGAAGGTTTTTGTTGAAGATTCAAGAGAGATGTTAAAGATGAAAAGGTTAAAGGTTGTAAATAGCCTTTAATAGCAACCTGTCTCAGAGCTATGGAGCATCACCTGCAATATGGTATCAATACAGGTGAACATGCCCCACTTTTACCCTAGTTAGGCTGTCCTGAGACTGGTACTTGATTTTCCTACATTGGATGAATGGACAGCTTGTAGTTTTTATTGCTTTTTCAAATCAAACTCTTTTTTTGTTTAAAATTGGAGCAAATGTTGTGTATCCAGGTGCAGACGGATGATGAAATACAGGAAGATATTCAGTTATATGAAGATGACTCGCCAGAACTGGCAGCTTTCCTGCGTAGAATTGAACCACAGGTCTATAAAGAACTGCAGAAGAATCGCCGAAGTCATGCATTTGATGGTCAGCGATGGGATTAACAGTTATAATAACAACAATGATGATAAATGTAATAATACTGTAGTTTATGTACTGTAGTGCTAACGATGTAAAATGGATTTTGAATAATTTAAGTTTGATCATACCATTCGAATTTTGGATACCTAAAAAATAAAATGTAAGCAGTCATCTTTATATAGTACAGATTGAACCTCTAGTCTACAAAGAACTGCAGAAAAATAGGCAGCCGTGCGTTGGATGATCAATGATTGGTGTCGTTATTAGTTAACATATTAACGATAAGCATTCATCAAATTTCTAATTTTTATTTATTGACTTGTTGACTGCTGTTGCCTTTCTTTGAACTGTTATTGTCCTAATAAATATGAAACTATTTCAGTTTTTTATCAAAAGAAAATTTAGTTGTTACTGTCATTATGACATTACATTTGTCTGACTTACATGTACTTTACTTGATGTTACAAACAGAAGGGTAATCTATATTTATTGAAATGCTCTAAAAGTGCTGGAGAAATGCCCTGGAATTTGTGGAAATTCTGCATTGTTTAATGTAGTTTGTTTAAGTAATAATAATTATTGATACAGGCTTTTGTAATCAGGTCATTTTCCAGCGTGGTCATATTTAATTTGTCACTGCAACTGTTTGTTGGTTGGAAGTTTTATACGTGTGTCTGTGAAGGCTATGAAGTCTCATGGGAGGAGGATACCAACACTGTGTCTTGCCTTCACACACTGTGCCATTCCGACATGGCTGACCAGGTTTTCTTTGTGTTATTTTACTTCAGTGGCTTCATTAGCTTTTCTTACCTTTGGGGTAGGCAGGCTGCTACACCTGCCCAGCGCTGAGGTCATATCAGTTTGTCCCAATCCGCATCCCTGAATGTAACCATAAGGTTACAGTAAACGGCTTTGGAGCTGTGGATGACTGTGAAGCCATAGATATGGCTGTGAAGCCACGGATGGGCGTGAAGTTGAAATCAGCATTAAAGCCAAAGATTAGCCATTACTGGTACATTAGCACTGTTAACAAATCTTCTCAAAAGAGAGCTGAGGCATGTCCGGTAATGTAGCGGCTACGAGCGGCTCGTTGCCGCCACGCTACTGGACACTCGGCTATGGCAAGACAGCTACCAGCCGCTACGAGCATATTGTAGCGTAAAAATTGGTCTGCACTTAGTTGGCTCTTCTCCTACGGATTCTAGAATCCTTTTGGGTCTTTGGATCAGTAAGCCCCACCACCGTAACAAGATGGCAGAACATGGTGTGGCTTTGAATAGGCCACATTGCAGGTCTTCTTCATCTGTCTGTCTCTCTGTCTGTCTGTCAATCAAGTACCGGCTACTAGCTCAGAATTAAAATGTGCCAAAAAGCCAAAATCGGTCTCAACTTTAACTAGGAAAGTTGTAACTGGCAGTGAGCTAATTTTTAGTTTAAAAGGTTGAAAATCAGAAATGGCAAAAAGCTTTGGGAAAACAATGCATTTCTTGAGCCAATGTTTATTTTCGGCTGCCTGTCCCGCCAGCCACCATGGTACATATTGTGTATAACCTTTGTCATTTTTAGCAAAAAAAAACAACAATGGCAGAAAGTTGTATTATTCTCGTTGCACTCATCATAATCATAAATATTCCTATACCCATCTTATTAGTCCGCCCGAAAACAATAGTTTTCAGAAGGACTTATGTTTTGCTGTCGTTTTTTTCGCCGTGTAATCTCCGAGCTCCGTTGGCCGATCGGCGCGAAATTTTGCACGATGCTCGGTGCTGCGTTCAATTTTATAATCCCGGTCCAAAATTTTGGGGGAGCCTCCCCAAAAAATTTTTAGGGGCCAAAAACATGCAAAATTTGGCCCGATTTCGGTCGACTTCGAAGTTTGGCGGCGAATATCTCCGGAACAGATGAAGATATTCA
>Ga0209367_1008219_pt1 | contig 14285 bp, 6 predicted proteins | sample WorMetLIZISLAND2_FD_187412 | JGI IMG/M metagenome (GOLD analysis project Ga0209367, IMG submission 187412) | Marine gutless worms symbiont microbial communities from Max Planck institute for Marine Microbiology, Germany - Olavius geniculatus... ... | reverse complement strand
TGATTTGTGCTGTTTTATATCTACAACCACGATGTCACCCTTACACTGTATATAAACTGAACAGTTTTTTTACATAAATATTTGCAGTTTTATTGCCGTTGAAAGTAATCTAGAGCTGAATAAAATCGAACAATAGAATAACCACTACAACTGCTACCACAACTACTGCTATTCCTATTTCTACCTCGACTATAAGTAACCCTTACTTTACTATTACCATACTCTACCCCTACCATAACTTACCTTACCCCTATTGCTACCATAACCCTACGCCTACACTACCACTATTCTACCCCTGTCTCTACTACTACTACTACTGTGACGGAAGTCACATTTTTGACAAACCGCATTAATAATTTAAATTGACCCAACACTAGCACCCAAGTTGTCTGCTTGCGTCATCATGCATACTATCAACTTCCGCTAAATATAGCGACTCAAAATCCGCCTGTTTTGTCTCCACACTCTACTTTTCGCCAGTATTTTATTTATTTTATTGTGCCCAAAGTAAATTTAAAATTGGTTTTGTCTTGGAAGATGGGCTACTTTGCCTAGTTCTATGGGTTTACTATCAATTTACGTTCAAATCGGACGGGTGTCCTATCTCGCTTTAAGCAGCTGTCGAATTAGAAGATTCTGTCATTAACTTTCAGAATGTCATACTAATCTAACGTCTGATTAGTTAGTTAGAAAATGTAGAAATGTTTTTGTTGGTAGATAATAACAATTTTTCGTATATTCAATGTATGATTTTTGCAGGGGTGCGTATGTGCGCTTTTGAATAATTGTGCACGCACACTGCCCATATCAAAATAAACCGACCTCGAAAACACCCCATAAGACGCAAAGATCTTCCATATACCTCTTAAGTATGCCGAGATCTACCCCGTTATGTCCCAAATTTTGTTGTAATGGCAACAGGAGTCGCCAGGGAAGAAATTTAAATGACACCATTGGATAGCGCGGGCCAGAAAATAGGGGGGTAGGTGCAAACAGCGTGCAATTTTCTCTTAAGGGGGCTGAGTTATCGCCCATTTTGTCCCAAATTTCGTTGCCATGGCAATGGGGATCGATCAGGGGTAAATATAAATGACACCGTTAAATTGGCCGACCCCGAAAACCATACCCTGAGACCAAAAATTACGACTTTATCTTATACGTAGCCGGAGTTATGACAGTTTAAAGCATTGTCTAATTTTCTTCATAGGCGCCATTGTAATTTTCATATTTTTGTGAAAAATAGGTGAAAATGTTGAATTTAAATTTTGTAACCCCCGAAAGGCACTTCCTTGCACGAAACCGCGTCATATGAGCCATCGTGCGTTAAAATCAGTTCAGTCGTTTTTCCTGTAGAGGACGGCAAGAATAAAAAAGGAAAGGAAAGGAAAGGCACAAAAAGTCACGCAGACGTTATATTTCACCTATTTGTGGGAAAGCCCCCTGTGAAAAAAATTTACCAAATTTTGCGTGTTGGGAGATATGCCGGACGTAATCATTTGTGCAAAATTTTGTGAAAAAATTAAGGGGTTTGGGAAATACGACGGGTCAAATTTTGGAGTTTCCCATTGGAATTGCTGGTCACCCTTACAACAGTGCTGCGCTACCGCGCAGCCTGTGATTATTATATTAAATGCATCTGTACACTATCTTGTGAAATATGAGTGTAAGAAAAAGCTAACGATAATAAAGAACATTTAGGTAAATGAAAAAACTTTAGACCAACATCGCGGTGAATGATCCATATGACACTAGATTGCGTTAGACCCACACAGTCTACCGTTACATAGATCATTTACCACAATGTTGGCTTGAAGTTTTTTTTTCATTTACCAAAATGTTTGTCATCATCGTTACATACATATATTTCACTTATATTTCGCAAGGTAGTGTAGAGACATTTTTATGGTGTGGTGGCATGTGTAATAATCACATTATTGCAATTTGTCTGCTGAGTGTGCCAGTGAAAAAAAATTGAAAATCTGTCAATAATTGGCAAGGATATGGACAAAAGTAAAGTGACACATTTTTATTGGCACACCCTGTACATAATATGTGAATACAGTAATTTACGCCATGTCTCAAAAAACAGTCAAAGTTGTTTTTGTTATAACTTTGTCAAACTTCCACCAAATTTTTAATGTTTCGCTCAAAGAAGGCCAAGACAATAGAATTATGTAAGGTGCACTCATTTTCCACCTCACCTAATTTGTGTCCATGCACTACCATGTTTAACACAAATGCTCCAAATTGGTACATTATGTGGTGATATTTGTATCAGATTGCTCACTTTTGGATCATCCATTTGACGGAGACCGCCACGTGATTTAATAATGTTGTGGTATTAAATATTTTCACGGTGAAAATAGCAGACAACAAAATAGCTGACTGATGAGCTTAAAATGTGTCTAATCAATGAGTGAATGCCGTTTGATTAGTTGATTGTTGATTCCACTATCAGCCAGTGGTATTGCATCTAAGCCATTGTGTCCATGTGTGCAGGGCACACTTTTGGCATAAACTCTGATAATTTGCAAACAAGTTGTCACACAAACTTATAATTCTGCTAAATATTCACATTTTATTGTGTTGTGTGCTTAATTAAGTCGTTAAAATGTTTAATGGATAACTGCTCAGCGTTGTGCAGCAATTTAAAGCATCTATGTTTCACATGGTAATGCACTGACATAAATTAGGTGAGGTTGAGAATAAGTGCACCTTACATAATTCTATTGCCTTGGCCCTCTTTGTGCCAAAAATTATCAAATTTGGTAAAAGTTTCACAAAGTTATAACAAAAACAATTTTGACTGTTTTTTTGATACACAGTGTAGTATTGTTTACATTCAAAGCTCACGATTCTAGTTACTATTAATACATTACGTGTTGTGGTACTTTTACTATAAGTCAGATGTCATCGTAAGCCACCTGCTGTAAGTTTAAAAGAGTGAATTGTTGACAGTTTGTATTGTAAGTTGCACAACTTTATGTCTATCAGTTATTTCACCTTTACGGCTGGTGTGTTAGTCTTCTTTAATGTTCAGTTGAGAATTCCAGGTTCTTTGTGCATTTTGTGTCTTTTTCTTTACCCAGGGCCAGTTTTTGTTTTGTGTTTAGCTAACCCCATTATATGCCGAGAAGTTAACTCATGACATTAGTAGTGCTTTGTTGTTGCAGTCGTTGTCATTTTTAGTTGGTGTAGTGACTGAATAGGGTGAGATTTCATATGTCTTGATAAATGTTGTCTGGAAATCGTACGGTAGTCTTGCATTATTTATATTATTGATTGTAAGTCTGTGTATTTATCAGCATGAAATGTTGTATGATATTTGGTGTTAATCCCGGCTTCAATTCTATCATGTTGTGTTAACACTATAGTTGAAATGTCTGATGAAGGGTTTATTGTACAGACAGCTTTGTTAGCATGTGATTGTGTTTCACAGCTGCCCCTTTGACACTTCAAATTTTTATACGTCCTGCGAATACACGTATATTTCTTATTTACAGTTGCAGCGTCATATTGCTGAGTCAGTACTGTGCATATGTATCATGTATTATTAATTGTCTTCCATTCAATAGTTAATTATTTGTGGTGCTGTGCTGTTACTCAGAGGCTACTGTATCTGTTTTTTTTATGCTTCTGTCAACGTATTGGCCATGGTTCCAGGGTATTCATGCGTCCTTGAGTCTCGAACAAACATTTTTAGCAAGATAGTTCGCATATTTGTTGATGGAATTTGACCAAATTTTCACCACTAATGGACTTTGGGGCACGGATGAATGCCTTGAATTTTTGGGTCAAAAGGTCAAGGGTCAAATGGTGGTCAAATATGCCCCAAGATGCACTTTTTGGCCTGGTTAGCACGATATTTTGAGTGTTAGTTGTCACATGTTGGCGTAGGCATAATAGTTGATGGAGTCGTAACCACCCTGTAGTTCTCCAGTTGTAGAATGCGGCTTGGATTAGGGTTCCACTTTGTATTTGTCCAGAACTTTGCCGAATGATAGTGAGTTTTGACAAGTGTTTGCCTATGATGCAAGTGGACGTTCAGATATTTATGTGTGTATGATTTCTCAGAACAGCTTGGTAATTTCTTATTTTTTTGGAAAACGGATACCGGGTAGTCACATTAATATTTTTGTGTGTCATTGCAATAAGTTTTACACATTTGTTCCAGGGAGATTGTGTAGCTTTATCTAAAAAATCTTTTTGTTTTGAAATAGCCTTGAAGAAATTCTTGTACTGGCATTTGTTGCATTATATAGGATTGCGACAGATGCAAGATTTGTTTTTACTCAAAATCACATCACTGCCTCTGATCATCAAGGTTGGCAACATGCCTCAGTGATGTAACATTATAATCAACTTGTTTCTAGATGTATTTGAATTAAGTAAAAACTTGGATGGTTTGGGAAATTATACTTTAATTTATAGCTGAATGTCATTTCATAAATTTATATTTCGGCTACCAGGAAGTTGTTGACAAATACAAAATACAGAGGCGGTCTTAACTTCTAAGACTTAGCACAGATGACGTTTAGTTGTGCAGTGTTCATTAGGAAATGTAGTCTGTATAGTATTGCTGCATGTCTGATCTGATAATTAGTCAATATTTCATGCGTTTTGTTTGCGTGAAACTTATTATGCTGGATTGGAACAGTTGACTGTTTTCTTGTTTTAGTCGTACGTTTAACAGAATAATAATTAGCTTAATGGAAATTGTTTTGAAAAAACAATAGAAAACAAATAGATAGAAAAAAAACATTAGCGCAGTAAATCCGGGATAATTTTATCATTCTGTGTACTTTCACAGAGTGCATAAGGCTTGCCGGCCGATTAAATACGTTAATGATATGTCAGAGCTGTAATTGCCAGTAGCTGATTATTGGTATCAATCAACGTCAACGTTTAGTGGTGATGATCAGGCTGGGTGCGCTATCGTCGTCATAATCTATATAGCCTGAAGGTCGCATGATCTACAAGTCTATTGAGGCAAGGCAAGGCAAGGCAAGGTAAGTTGGCGTCAGAGAGCTAACAATGGCGGTCAGCGAGCGACTGAAGGTAGGGAGAGGGACAGGTGTTGGGAGCACAGCACGCCACGCCACGCTTCACTGAGCATCAGCCCCACCCTCGAGCCGTTGAACAGTATCATGACGATCCGTGCATATCCTTTGATGCCGCACTACCAGTAATAATTCATATTCATTATATTCATGTGAAAAAAGTGGATAAGTCGCAACGATTTACACGTAAAAGTTTAAAAACGATAATAGAATCAAGATCTCCGAACAGCGGAAATGAGATCAAACGTTTCAACATAGAAGATTACACGCTGTGACTATTAAATGTCTTTAAACAATGCCCCCATGTGCGAGAAGTAAGAAAAGCTGAAAATATGTTGTAGGTCCAAATATATGAGCTGGTTTTCGTCACAGTGATTTACTTCGCCAGTGGGTTCTAACGCTTTCTGCAGCCCAACCGGTGGTAATTAGTTAACTTTGCACTTCTAGTCATCTGTTAGCCCCCAAAAGTAACAACACTTTTTATTGCTCTTGCAGCCACAATGGCTGGATTAGGTGTACAATAGGCCTACATTAAAACATCGCAGACAAAACGAATGTAGCCAGTAAAAACGCTCGTAGCATTCACTTTCCTCTCTTCGTCGCCCAGTGCACGAATCGTCATGATACAGCCATCGTCTGCACGAATCGTCACACAATCCGCTGAACGGCTGCACGTGCGATTACTAACGGACGCCGGTCGAGATGACGGTGATTTTTGGCGTGCTGCAAACGACCTCTGACCTCTGCTGGTGACGCGCCGCCCGCCCGCCCGAGCGGATGTGCAGGGCAAGTGTGCCGGAATGCAGGCGGCAGGTGGTCCAGGTCGCTGGAATGTCGCTCGCTAGCTGCACGAATTCAAATCCATCTTTTAGGCCTGCTACATACATTGAATTTCGAATAAACAGCTGGATTGGACGGCTGAAGAAACTTGGGGAAACGGAAATGCAAACAGACAGCGAACACTTTTGCTGAGCCATAGGTTAAACAGTAGAAAGTTTGGCTTACAACGAATGACAATCCACGTCCTACGCCCGTGCTACGTGTATTTAATACTATTTGTTGCTAAAATAGAAAATAATATTAATTTTTGGCAGTCGGTGGCATTGTATAAGTTGTTTCTTCTAGCGTTTTTGTCGACTGTCGTTCTCGCAGTCGGTTCAACTAGTCAACTTGACTCGCTTCCATGCAGCATTAGGTGCGAAAGTTAGGCTAAGGCCCCTACTGCAAATAATAATTTGTAACTCACCAGTTTCTCTGAGCGCATGCGCAACAGTTGCCGTATCATTGTAGCCTATTCATGGCGTGGTGGTATCGCTTAATGTAGCTTTGCCTTTTTGGGTCTACATTTTTAGCTTTGCGGAGTGTTATTGTCATCTGTTTCCGTTAATCGCTTACTCTCGTCCTAAGCGTAAAACGCGCGCATTTCGCAGTCTGCAGCACTAGGCCAAATCTGTTAACTTCTGGTGTTCACCGGTGGCACCAGATATTTTTCTGGACATTGGGACCTTTTTCAGAAACTGATTTCTGAGTCTCTGGCCGCCATCAGGGAGCAGCAGCAGCAGTAGGCCTACTTCTTCTACAGCAAAACTCCCAAACTGGCGAAGACTGCAGGCATACAATCAAGTTACCGACGTGTAGTCTACACATGCAACAGGCCCACATAAGCGAAGGACGTCCGGTTGATCCTTGGTCCAGTGTTGAATCGTCGAGCGTGCAGCTGACTACAATGTCGACAGATGTTCTGATCAGTCGTCGACATTGTCATTGTCACTTCAATTCGGTCCAGTATCCGGTGACGTTCTCGCGAAATCTCGCGTTGCACGAGATGAACGACCACGTGACATAATAACCTATACACGCTGTCTCGACAGACTACAGTCGCCATTCGTTGAAACACAATACCTTTGATGTGGTCTACAGGAAATTCTTTTCGGAACAAAATCTCACTAATGGCTTGCCGCGGTCAGCAACACGAATAAGCAACGTCTAAAACTATATACATGTACGTTCACATACAAACGGCATCATTTTCCTAGTTCTGTTTATGAATATTATAAATGTCATGAATGATAAAATAAAAAAGACAAGAAAACTAACAATAAAGCCGCCCGTATGAATTTATGTTGTGTTTTCCTGCGGATATCTCGCAAACTTCAGTCATAACTGTGTATCACTGTAACTGTGCGACATATTTGCGGAGCGTCCGTTTTTGAAGAGGCACTTGCAAGAGAGAGAGAGGTGTGTATTTTCGGCGATCCGCCACCCAGTTCCCCCTCCACTGTGTGGGGAGCAATCTAGCGGCCGTGCGACGGCACGCGAACTGCTGTCGTTGAGTCGCGTGGCGTTCGCGCGACCATGTCACGCCCGGGTGTTCGTCCGTTCTTCTGTCTGTCTGTCTGTCTGTCTGTGTGTGTGTGTCGGCGGGCGGGCGATGGCGATGACGGCAGGTGCAAAACGCGTTTGAAATTTGCTCTCAGCGCACTACGACAGATGTGCCGACGCCGCCAGCGCCCGCGCGCGCGCGTCTTAACGGACGTCGTCGGCAACGGATCATGGAATTAATGCACGCAGACGCTGGCGGCAAGGTGCTTCACTCCGCGCCGCTGGCTGTGTGTGGGGCTTGGTCGCCCCATTGTCGTTCCTCTCCTGGCATTCGTCACCGTTGCTCGACTTTTTTGAATCCTCTCTAGCGCCCGTGCTGATCACGCGACCACTGATACTTAAATTTAATTACTTACCATATAGCGCCGACGCGGCGACAGTCTATTCCATAATAGCATGTCGTATGCCAGTTATGTGTTAAAATTAAAGATATTTTCAACATAATTTTTTTAAACTTTCATTTCTGCACATTACTAACAACAAAGTTTTAGCGCATTGTGTAGAGCCTACTTTAGTCGATCACTGAATGGAATTGAATTAAATTGAGTTCATTTCTTTATGCAAAGTTTATCCTTCTGAGCTTAAAGTGTTGTATTGATGTAATTTTTTCTCGTGTTGTGACTTTAGTTTTCACTTTTTTAATTTTTTGTTTAATATTTTAATAAAACATTCTTATTATTAACTGTAAGTCTTACATTGCCGTCGGTTTATTTTATATCATAGGATAGTTTAACTGGCAAAAAGAAATTGGGAGTTTTACAAAAAATACACAAATTTTGAAAAATTGTATAGTATGTGTTTGATTAAAAGAGCTATAAACATGTCTATTTCTCTTCCAAGCGCAAATTCTATATAGTCTCCTAGTTCGTACACAGTTTCAAGTACTCTATGGATTCGTAAATACATTAAAAAGCTAAGGATAAAAATGATAATAAAATGCTGTTCGAATTATTGCGAAATTGTCATGCGACAACTGCATCTTCATCTGACATTTTATGTGACATTTTATAATGATTTGCATTATATTGCATTGCATTGTATGTATTGACGTAACTCAGCCTTTCGGCTAAAACACAAATAAAAGTTTATTTCATTTCAACTGTCTGGATGTATCGGGTGCAGGTAACAAGCGAGAGAGCTGCGGCGTGGGAGCGCGCTGGCTGCGCATGCGCACACACAACTGATTGTACTGGACCTACCTGGGCAGGTGCGCGTTTGACACGGCTCAAGTGAGTGGTCGGTCGTCTGCCAGCCGTCAGTGTCCATTGAACTGCGATCGTTTGTCGCACTTTCGTACGAATGCTTACAGCAACAGGAATGAATAGGCTAGCTGCTGTTATATCGTTAAACTAGACGATTCGAATATTTATGTAATATATAGACTAACAGGAAAATGCTGGCGTGACTCGTCATTAAAAATCCGTTCGTTATTTTGGATAATCGATTGGATTAGTTGGCGACAATATTTGTACTGGATCTACGTCTCTGCCGACACAGTTTAAGAACACATCGTCTGTTTTTGCTGGACGCCCAGTATACACTGAAGTACAGCAATGACGTCATCGTCGTCGTCTGCGCAAGCTTTGAAGGTGACTGTAAGTTTCGATCATGTTCGCGTCGTGGTGCCGTGCGGCAGCGGAGAGTTAACTGTCGCCGAACTGATGCAACTCGCTGTCGCCAGATATCGCAAGGCCATCGGAAAGGTCAGTGATTCCTAGCTAGGCTAATTCGTATTGCCGAATATAGCCTGAAAATTAAAGACATTGTGGAAACACGGGAGGAGACTAAAAAGCTTTCTTAGCGCAGCTGCAGAGCGCGCACGCGCGCTGTCAAACTGACGTAATTGGTTCATGTGCGACTGCCTCGTTGAATGAGGGCCATGCGGGTGATTATAAGCAACGCTTTACCGTCCAACTGTTTCAATCTCAAGAGTCAAGAACTACAATAGCTTACGATTGAAGTTGAATGCTTGCGTGAGAGATCGATGCCTATACTGATTTTTACGCGCGACAGCAGGTATGCTATAGCGCGTCTTAGCCATCGCAATTCTGCCCGTCTGTCTGTCTGTCCGTCCGTCCGTCTGTCCGTCACACGGGTGGATCAGTCGAAAGCGGTGCAAGCTAGGATCACCAAATTTGCACCGTCGGCTGCCCGGAAGACTCTAGTTTCAGGATCCGTGAAGCTTTTCCATATACTCGAAAGGAGTCTCCCGAGCGAGAGCGCAAAATAAGAGGGGGTAGGAAAAAATTGCGAATTTTTTAGCTGATAAGTCGCCATATCTCGGAAACGGTGCGAGATAGGGCCTAGATTACTATTAATCACTAATAGGAAGTCATGCACGCTCTTTCGATTGACACCCAGAGCAATGACCTTGGATGATCTTGAACGCCAAAATAGTTTTTTTTGGATTTTTGGCGATTTTTTCTCGCCTCGAGAGTGTCGCCACGCTGAGTTCAGTCCGTGGTTGGGTTCAGCGGTTGAAGATCAGCTTCCAGAGTCCGTAGCCAGGTGTTACATGTAGGTGTTAAAGTTACATTTACATTTGTAATTATGTAGTATCGGTCAGCCCACGGGTTAGCTTATAGTATTTGCGCTAAATCACCTACGGTTATTACTTTTTTTCGTATAGAACGTTTAAATTAGACAAGCCAAAAACTAAGTTGGCATATCTTATTTGGTCTACCGCATATACTGCCTATATTCAACATTCCAGTTCATTTGATTTATAAAATAAGTCATAGTTTTCTGTTTTCGTCATAAGTATTCTACTTTATATTTTCTTTCTTGGTAACTGTTTCGATTTTTTTATTTTCTGTTTTTTGGCACGCAGGCTAGTTAGTGGTTCACATTGGATGTTTTTTTTTATCACATGATGCTTTGCACTGTTCTGTTTTGTCATGCTGTCGTCTCAATATAAAGGCTTGGAGCCCTTTAGCATTGTCACTGTCACCGCGTGTCGCTTTGTGCACAAGTTTTATGCGTCGTTCGTTCGTATATCCCGCCAAAAGCCCGTTAGGCATAGGCCTAATAGAAAGCTAAATGCCGTGAGCCGAGTGGCAGAAGTAGACTAGCTTCTATAGCTGCTTGCATAACAGCTAGTCTTCTCTATACAGATGTTCACAACAGCCGTTCACGCCTTGTTTCCTTTATTGCATCCATTGCGTTACTTCTGGCGCACAGTAATGGCTCAGACCATTCGTTTTATTTTGCACTGCAACCGACATAAAAAGGTAAAAGGAAAGTCCATTACTTGCTATAGTGTTTCTTGCATAAGACGAACTCGTGGCCAGAAGCGCCTTGACAATTTCGAAAATGGCATCAGATTGGCATGGGCTAATACAGTATGATACCGCAGCGCACTATGCGGCCATCCGTTGCCCGCGGTTTTCAGCTAACAGACACATCACCGCCCCAATCAGTCACATTAGTCACACCCCGTAGCCCGTAACCTACTACACATTTTTCGTCCCACGGAGGGTAGGAGGCTGAGTAGGCCTGAGCACACAGTAGGTTAGCAACTTGCTCAAGGTTGCTTGCAAATGACCGGCAGTGAGAACCGAACCGCAACTTGAGAGTTACGAGTCGACATCAACCACTAGACCATGCACTTGCACTTGACTGTCAAATTGAGATGAGTGAATTCCCGCGTGCCTTGATGGCTGGACGACTACTAATACTACTAAATGTAAAATTAATGTTCCCACGCGTGTTGTCTTGGCACGCTGTATACGGTTTTAACGTCGATTGCCGAGTTATTACATCATTGCGCTTTCTGCAGTGTGGCCGACAGATGGCTTCCTTTCGCTGCGTGTATATTGTACAGGGTGGTCCAAAAAACGGATACCTAGTTTTATTTTTGGGATAACTTCGGTAATTCAGCACCGATTTTAACCATTCTCTTACTGTTACAAGCAGAAATTTATGGCGCGTAAATGTGAAGTTCTTTTGCCCACCGCACCTTTATTGTGTGACTACATTACCTAGCAAAACAAACACTGTCAAAGCTACAGTGGTTTCGGAAAACAGGCAACACATAAAGATATCAATTTCGTAGCATAAAATAGTTAAGCTTACTTATTTATTCTCAGTTATCAAGAATGGTGGCTTACACATCGAACACTGCAACTTAGCTTGAGCAGCCGCACATCTTTTTAATACTATCGACAGATAAGTTTAGTCAATAAAACAAAACACTGAACACCGATATTAGCAGTAGTGTTTGTTTTGCTAGGTAGTGTGGTCACACAATAAAGGTGCGGTGGGCGGAAGAACACAGTGAAAGAATGGTTAAAATCGGTACTGAATTACCGAAGTTATCCCAAAAATAAAACTGGGTATCCGTTTTTTGGACCACCCTGTATACGTGCACATATACAGTATAAACGATCAGTTCGTGCCGTAATGGCCAGGTTAGGCGGTCGATTGACAGCTGGGTGGGACTATAATGACTGACACACTGACCGATCGCAACGATCGAACGACACTTGAATTCTTTTGCCGCGAAATTCACGCTATCATGCTGGCGATCCAATCTCGCACGCGGAGCAAATCAAATGATGTTATTAACTGTTCGCACGTGATGCGCGATGATGGGCTCTGTTTGGGCGTCGTTATTGCTGTGCGGGTTTATTGTAGGGAAGTGCGATGTCAGTTTTATGACTTTTTGTTCGGTTCCGTTCCGCACGGCGGGGTTTCTGTTTTGGCGTTTACTTTAGCGATCGAGCCCGCATTTTCTTCCCAACTGCCGAGCGCTAATTCGTAGGTTTTGGCTTGAATGAAAGACTGACGAGTTGTACGGTCGTTTTTGTTCGCAGATGATACAATATCCACTTTCTGTACAAATTGCTTGTTTAAAAGTGCGAATAACGTTGTTCGAATTTTCTTAAATTGAATTCAGCAAAGATAGAACTACGTCGATTAAACGTAAAGCGAATAAATGCGTTGTCAGTAGATAGACACTTATTTTTTGGCCTGTCGTTGTGAACTGCTACTGATATAAAAGCCTACTTTTTGATCGTCGACTGTAATAGGCCTACGTGTCGTTTTTCGTGGTTCAAGTTACTTACTAAGTTACTGAGAAGCGGTGAGGCAACACTTCATCGCGCGCACTTAATCGGGCGAAATTTTACAGGGCGTATGAATGAAATGGCACGTATCAAATGGCACAGGGAACATGATGACAGTTATTGAAAACGTGTCGCTGGCAACAACCTCAACACAGAAGTAGTTAATGTATACTGTTTACGTACGCCCAAGTCACATGCCTATTTACAATTAGAATGACAAAAATCTGAGCTAATTCTCGTATGACGCGCGACGCAGGTTTTCTGGGTCTATCTCCAGTGATTTTGACCAAAATTCGCTCGTTAAATGACATAAATATGCATCGTAGCATAAAGTCGCGAAAAATTCACTAAACCCTTTTATTTTTGATTTCAAGCTCGTTCAAATTAATCGATGTCGGTACCCCCAAAAAGCTTGTCAGCAGCAATTTTGTGCCTATTGTTACAAAATCGCCACAACTGCGTACGCACGTTAAAAGCGATAAAATAACGAATCGGTATGGGAAGCACCCATCTTTGACGCCTTTGTTTTAGACGAGTTTTTTCACCCGGCGTAAAAAAATTTGTCACCAGAGTCCTACGCTATCATATGGTGAAAACCCAGAAGTCAATATCTAACCCGGGTTTGAATCGGTACCGGGTTGTGACGGACGGACGGACAGACGGATGGACAGAAATACGATAGCTAATACGCGGCAGCACGTACATAGTGTGTGGCGCGCAAAAACAAAATAAAGCCCGAAACACATAGCACAAATGCAACCTATTATTGTCAACGAATTTAATACTATTCACGTGGTGCTTGCCCGGTGAAGTGTCACACGGTAATTGGCACACGGTCAACTGACGCTCCGGTTAATTGTCATCCCGGTTAATGTGTTGTCCGATAAACTGTCGCCGTTTAACTATCCCGCCGTGAAGTGTCACTAAACCAGGAGAAACAGCTTCTTGCTAGAACTTGAAACTAGTGTAGGAATTGCTTGGCGACTTTTTCAGCTCATGTAACAGAGTTACGACATTGCTATAGGCTTATATATAGGCTACTTTGCTGCATATGTGTTGCTTGTTGAATGCTCCTGGAAATTGTTTAGGCGGCATATAGGCCTAATTCACAGTGGCAAAGTTGTTTTTTTTTCTCTCGACCCATAATTCGAATTTATGTAAGTTAGCAGTGGCTTTATTTGCTTTTTATACGGGCTATGCCACTGATTATTTATTAGTATGGTATTTGTGGTGTTGCTTAGCTTTGTATTTTTATCACTTTTTAATTTCTTGATTATTACTCACGCTTTTCAGCCGAATCACAGGCTGAACGGTAGTTCAAGCCCTGTGTTAACGGCGACTTCTCTTTCTTATGGGAAAGCCAAAAATTCGACCCCAACAAAATCAAAACCCCTGATCTGATTGAGATAAAATTTGGCACGGTTGATTACGTCGGCGAGGGGACACGTCAAGCAAAATTTTATGCAAATCCTTCCAAGGGGGGCTTCCCGGCAAATGGGTGAAATATACGCAAAAATTTTTATAGCTGTACATATACCTTTTTTTCAGAAACTCACCTACAGGTCAGACCCTTCGGCGGATTTTTGCGCGCGATGGCTCAAACGACGCGGTCTCGCGCAAGGATGTGCCTTTTGGGGGTTAAAAAATTTAAAATTAATATTTAACGTATTTATTCGCAAAAATCGAAAAAATTACAATGGCGCCTATGGGGAAAATTAAGCAATTCTTTAAACGGTCATAACTTTGGCTGTGTATAAGATAGAGTCGTAATTTTTGG
>Ga0209367_1008218_pt1 | contig 14285 bp, 17 predicted proteins | sample WorMetLIZISLAND2_FD_187412 | JGI IMG/M metagenome (GOLD analysis project Ga0209367, IMG submission 187412) | Marine gutless worms symbiont microbial communities from Max Planck institute for Marine Microbiology, Germany - Olavius geniculatus... ... | reverse complement strand
AAAAATTTGGGGGCGCAGCACCCCCTACGGGCCGAAATATGGTCTTCCAAGTAATGCGACTTAGGGTAGGTCAAAATGAGCCATTATAACTTGGTTCGTAGAAGACCGAAGTTTACACAATTTTTTTTGTTCAACGCGGAATTAACCGTATTTGATAACGCCGTTTACCGCTCATCGATATCTCTATCCAGTTTAGAGATATTTGTGGTCAAACTCGAAGGTTGTCGTAAAACGTACTAATTTTTTGGACGTTTTTTGCCCTCCCAAATTTTAAGGTGGGCGGTGCCCCCAAAAGTTGTACTTGCGTTAACACCCCGAGCTAGAGACACGTCAAGTACCAAAGTTTCGTATGGCTACACCCTCTAACTTTGAAGTTATAATGGCTCATTTATTCTATTTTAAGCCAATTTTTGACCCCTCTTTGAAAAAAGTTGTAAGGGGGCCCCCGTCCAAGGTGGGGGGTGCACTAGTAAGACTTGGTGATTCTCTAGCGTGTGTAAAAATTAGGGGGCACAGCACCCCCTATGGGCTGAAATATGTTCTTCCGAAAAATGCACTTTGGGTGGGTACGATTCAACATCGAGATCTCCAAGGTCACTGAACCAAACTTCACCGGACTTGTTTCGCTGAATGCAGGACGAATCGCCATAGATGGAATGACTATCCGATTTTGAATATCTTTATCCTTTTCGGAGATATTCACCGCCGAACTTTGAAGTCGTCTGAAATTGGGCCAAATTTTGCATGTTTTTCGCCCCCGAAATGTTTTTGGGGTGTGCCCTCCCAAAATTTGGACCGGCATTATAAAATAGGGCCTAGTACTGACCACCGTGCAAAATTTCACGCCGGTCGGCCCACACATCTCGGAGATCTCGTGTCGGAAGAAAAAATAAAAACATCTGCAGTAAACGAGAAGTCCTTCCGAAAACTATCGTTTTCGGGCGGACTAATAAACATTTTGGTTAAATTGAAAAAAAACACTTCAGATAAACATTGCAGTGAATGATTCGTATGACACTAGACTGTGTGGGTATAACACAGTCTAGTGTCATACGGATCATTCACCACAATGTTGGTCTGAAATGTTTTCCTTTATTTACCTGAATGTTTGTTATTACCATTAGTTTTTGCATACATTTATATTTCACAAGGTAGTGTAGAGGTGCATTTATGATGTGGTGGGATATATAATAATCACATTATTGCTAATTGTCTGCAAAGTGTGCAAGTGGGAAAATTTTGAAATTCAGTCAATAATTGGCGAAGATATGTACACAAGTACATATGGCCCACGGTGTATTTATGATTTGTTTACTTGCTCATCCCATATGATATTGGTTCGCACAAAAAATCTTTATTTTTTTGCATTCCATGACAAGGCTGACTTCCAGACCCCTTAAAACATTCTATGTGTGCCACCACTAAGTCTTGCTTTATAATTATTTGTTTGAAAACATCTAGCTGATGATCAGTTCGGATATCAGAAAGAAAGCTGGGATCAACTTTCTTAGTGTGCCTGTTTTTATTAAATATTTTTTGCTTATTATGTCTTTGATGTTTTAACCATATTTACAGTGTGCACTATAGATTTTTACTAAATTTCACCAGTGGACCTTGAAATGAAGATGAACTAATTAGATTTTGAGGATGAAAATGAGGTCGTGTCAACAGTTACTTATTTACTCATATTTATTTGTGACATGCAGAGGCTGTGGAATGAGCTCAACACAGGGAGAATGTGCAACAGCACCATGATGGCTGACAATAAATAAGTAAATCTTATGTGTATAATAGACCTGCAGTATATTTGATAGGCGGAGGCTGTGGAACGATCTCAACAGATGGAGAACTTGCAACGTCGTCGAGCAGCCGACGCAGCAGTGCATCGTCGACAGCGACATTCGTTGGATGGCCGCCAGAGAGTTGAGGTGTGGATATCAGCCAATGGCGCGAGCCAGTTGCAGACTCACAACAATAATGATGACGTCGATGATGACGCGAATGATCTTAGCTCATTGCCGCTAGTTGAGGTATTAGTTTAACGTCATTTAACAGTTTAACATTTTACACACAGGCATGCAGTTGTCCATTTTGTAAATGATTTTACCATGCAGTTTGGTCCACCATTTTGAAACTCTTTGCCATAAACCTGTTTTAGATGTTGATGTGGCCATAAATTTGATGTGTTTTACTGTATAATCGTTATTCTATTATTGTTAGTGTACAATAGTCTAATAGTGTTTTGTCTTTGTCTTTAAATGCTAAACTAACTCTAACACTGGCCATAACACTCTTTCTAATCATGGCAGCTTGTTGGAATGGCGGGCCAACACTGATCGTGCAGTAATCACTAATCATTCGCCACTTCAGATCAGCCTTGCTAGCGTGAATATTGATAGGCAACACTTCGAACATTGGTTTTGATAATATGATCAGTTTTTTATTAGTATTAATGCCACTGCAACAGTTGGATATTATGTAAAAAAAAAACTTTGTATTTGATGCTGTGCTGTATGCCATAAAGATTGTTGCTAGATTTTTGCAAGTAAAGTATGACTGTACAAAACTAGGTGACATGGTTTCTGCACATTATTTTGTTTCAAATTCTCTCTATTCTCTGTGTCTGTCATGAATATACAGAATTGGTTGACATTTGACTTTTATTGCAAATATGAAAATGCGCTGTTTTCCCCCCAAAAACAGCGTATATTACAGTATTGTTATTTTAGTTTTAAATTCGTTGAACTTGATGTTTGTAGCTCAGCAGATGCTTCATTCTTGACTTTCTGCGAGTTCACGGCAAACTCTTTACAAAAATCGGGTGAGTATTCTTCAGAGAACCATTTTTATGATGTAAAAACTTTTTTTCTCATAGATGATCATAGATTTTTATAATTTGATGTTTTTACAATAAAATTATTGTGCTATTTTTATTAGTGTACAATGGTCTAGTAGTATTTTTCTAATCTACAGTGATTTGAGATTGGTGATATGGCTAGAAAACTATATATTTTGTCATTTTCTAATAAACTTCAAATATGTTCTGTGGAACAAGGTAGCTGTCCCACTGCCACGCTATATAGCCTAACAGCTGCATATAAGGGGAGTAGGTGCATGGGACCGAGTTATACCGTTTTGAAGTCCCCATAGGCTGTAGTGCAAATTTTTTAAAATTTTGGGTAAAATAGGGGAAGGAGTTATCAGATTTTTATCCTAAACAAACATGATCTTACTTTTCGGGCCTCAAATCACTATGCAAAATTTCATCAAAATCGAATCAAAATTGCAGCCATAGGAGTGTTTACAGACAGACTGACAGAATGACATAAGTGATTTTATAATCTGTCTCATGCTGTGCTATAGCAGTGGGACAGATAAAAAAGACTTTCGTACATAAATATTCTAATAATGTCAAACATTTTTATACATCTTTAACTTTTGCTGTTAATGTGATGTACAATTGTGAAAAATATCAATGTTTACATTTGTGTAGACCTGAAAAGATTTACTGGTCTGGGCCAGTTGCCACCTAATTCAGTTTTCATTTTTGGTTGGGCGTCAAAAAAAATTTCGTGCTTCTTGTTACAGCCGGCAAAAAATTAGGGATGGGGGTGACGGAAAAATATTTTTATTATTTACTTTTAATTGTGACATGTCATGTAACCCAACGACTCATAAAACAAACTGACACACTAAATAGCACTCACGAGAACTTAAGCAAAGATACTGCAACATTTTAGGCTAGATGTGAACAGCATTTTTGCGGTGAAGTTTTGAAAACATACTGAAAACTGGGCTGATATTTTTGAAGGTCTAATAAAAATTTTAGGGATGCAGGTTTTGTTCTAGGAACGGACGGCATCTGGAAGCACACAGATTTTTTAGTGCCGAGCTGTACACTTGAATTGCATGAAGAACTTTTTATATCACGATGCTTGTTTGTTTACGCATATTTAATAGGTATCTACGGTTATGAACTTTCACTTTCAATTCTTCATTTGTCAGTGTCTTGTTTATAATTGTTGTTTGATCCAAAACGTTTTTGTAGTACTTTTTCTCTAGTTTATTCAAGATAATTCAGTATCTGCTTTAGATTACTGTCTCTTTGTATGACTTGTTTGTAATTTTTTTCACTTATACTTGTACGTTATATAGATGAATTAAACCGTTATTCACTTACATGGTATTACTTGTCTTGATGTGTTTACACAGGATGGAGAGTTTTCCGGAGGCGTCAGGACGTCTGCTGCGTGAGTTGAAGCTTCAGTTAAACCATCGGCCAATGCTTGTCTCCGCCGAACGCTTGCTGCATATCACTGCTGTCAACGTGTTCTCTGTTGACAGTGCTCTGCCAACGGGTGAGTGTCGTACGTCAAGTGTCAAAATGTGAATTTATGTTGCACAAAGATTTTTGTGAAAAAAAATCTTTAAGCACTAAAGTGACACCATTTTTTGCTCAGTTGCATTGTGGCAGGGGCCATTGCGCCTACTCCACCCCTAAATTTTGGGCTGTTTGAAAATTGTCTGATTAACTTTGTGTCTCAAAGATTTTTACCCAGAAATACAAAAATTGAAGCTGAAGCCCTTTCCCTTTTGGGGGAAAATAGTGATTAAAACTGAAATTTTGATGTGAGCTCCTGTCAGAAATATGCAGGTGTTTGTTGGTGCCTGTTGGAAAAATGTAATTTTTTGCATTCCCCTATTTTTTCACCCCATGTTACCACTGTTTTTGTTTTGTGCTAGGAAATTGCAATCATTTTGGAGAAGGCAGTAGTGATTGCTGAAACGTCAACAAATCAGTAAATAGAGATTGTTATTTGATGGATTCTTCATTGTTTATTAGGTTGACTCCTCGACTCAGTGAACTTAAAAAAGCCAGTCTGTGCATAATTTGTCCGTTGATTGTGTTTTGTGTTTCGCAGTTTCTTCTTCATCATTTACAGTGGGAGCTGGCAAACGACTAACAATTTTTAAAATAGGCAGCAATTGAACGAGCTGGATTTTTGACAGGTACTGTTTTCGCTCACAATGCTGCTAGCTGTAGGCAGTTGTTCTTATTGTCAAACAGCGTGTCTGCATCCAATTTGGTCTATGTGCAGTGCGTGTTCGTCTATCCACAGGACAGCTACTGCTAGCAGCTGCGTCTGTGTTATGACCAGCAGTCGCAATCCACATTGACTATCGGCTTGTCAGGCATTGAGTCTATTCAAAGCACATATTGATAAGTGAAATGTGCATGTGCGTTGTGGTGGTAGATTGTCAGTTGGACGCCGACTGTCGGCCGGCACTGCAGGAGTACGCGGTTCAGCTTGGCCTTGACATGTTTGCACTGATGGCCGTCGAGTGTACATCGTTACTACGCAGCGATCTTCTCCTGAGTGCAGCTGGCTCGTCCACCGACCCGGTGTCGCCGTCGGATGAAGCACTACACGCCATCCTGCCGTGCCTCAAAGTCTGGAGCGATTGGATGATCTGTCATGAATCTCTCTGGAACCCACCACCTTTGCCGTTCGATCCCGAACTTGGGTAATTAAAACTTTTGAAATTTGCTTTGCTGGATTTTGTTATCAATGACTTGCACTTCTAGCACAGTGGTACAGTGATAGTAACTGACTTACCTTCTTACTTATGCATTGTTGGTCCACGGGGACACCGTTAGCTTGTTGGAGTTTATTTTTTGCCCAGAGCTTTTGTCTATTGCTTGTACTAAACATTGGAGTACTTATGGTGGCATATTTGTATAATTGAAATTTGTACATTGTTTGATGTAGTTCATTTTCACCAAATTCATGCAGATCATTTGCAACTTGTGGTATTGTATGAATGTGGTTTGATCGATCGATCGCTGGATGATGGACGAATAATGGATTGATTGATTGATTAAAGAGTGTGCAAAATGATTGCTTAACTCCCTATAGACTGTGATCAGTATAGGGAGTATATATGGATTTTTATATCGTCTAAAATTTTATAGGTTCGCTAATGGTTTTTTCCAACTTCAGTTTCAGTTAAAATGTTATTTTTAAGAGTTGTTTTTATTGTTTTGTGTGTTTGTCTAAAGTATTGATGTTGACGTCTGGCAAGCGTTTGCCAGTTTGTTCAACAAACTGGCTGATATCGACATATCATCTGTTGTCATTCACACTGAATGCCCAGCAGAAGGTAATGTGATTATTTTCTGCTTTGCGAAGAATTGACATATATCATATCAAGTTACAGGCTGTGTAGCAAAGTCTTGCTAATTGTTATATGTATGTGCATTGTTAAGTGTCTGTTCTATTCCGTTAATGCTTTTGTATGACCTGTTTATTGTTTTGATGCATAAGAAGTAAATTCCTGCGGTCATTATTGCTGAATAATTTAAATAAATGCATTGTCAGTGAAAAGCCAGAAATAATGCATTGCATATCATGTTGAGCCATCACGCTGGGATTGCACAGTGGTAAAGAACATAGTGGGGGCTTAATGGTGTAGTAGTTAGGATGCTTTATTTAGGATTAAAAGATTTTTGAGTTTGACTCCCAGTCGAGTCGCTATCAAGTGGTTACTATTTGGATGGGTGACTGTCTGCAGACAGATAAACCATCTCGGTTTATAATCAACACCAAGGTCAACTCAGCCATTCATCCTTCTGTAGTAGACAAATTGAGTACCAGCTTGCTTGGTTGTAGTTAAGGAGGGGGGGGGGCAGTGCAGGCACATTCACCTGTGCCGGGTGGCAGGTAACACTATGTGGTGCAGGCACATTCACCTGTGCCGGGTGGCAGGTAACACTATGTGATTCCATATGGAAGGTGATGCTCCGTAGTTCTGTGATAGCTTTCCCATAAAGAGCTATATGCACCCTTAAACCGTTTAATCCTTTATTGCTATGATGCTTCTGACAGGTGGAGACTATGAAGCGGTTGTTCTTCCTGAGGATCAAGAACTCGCTGGTTTTGTCCCATTGCTGAGCATTTCTTATTCACCCGTTTATGTCACTCGTGGCACAGACAGAGTGAGTGGGATGCCATTTCTAAAGCTGTCACAAATGCAAATACGTGTTATACAGTTATTTAGCCGAGTGGTGTACTGCATGTAGCTATATCATTCATCATTAAATAAGGTTTGTATTGTACTTTTGTATGGCACCTTATTGGTTGAAGTTGCAGATTCTCTCTACTTTCTTTTTCTGTTGCACTTTCTGATAAGAACCCCAGCGAATATCTACGTGAACCTTATATAGTCTGAAAGTAGAGTCCCTGGGCTACGGTTTGCTGCTGATAGTGTGGGTCTGCCTTTTTTAAAATTTTTGTGGTGAGTTTCAAAAAAACACAGCATTGGTGCTGTAGAGTACTGTACGACTGACCATTCAAGGATAGTCCAAGGTCCTTGTTTTTGGGATTAGTTGAAAGCAAAAGTGTTAAAAACTTGTTTTAGTTGCAGTGGTTTTAACCAGTTTAAACAACAGTTTAGACTGCTTTTGGCGTAAGCGTGTCAACTGTGCCTGTGTTACGTGGCAAGCAACACAGTGTGATCCCATATGGCAGATTTAGCTCTGTAGCACTGAGACTGGTTTGTTGTGTGCAGAGCTGTATACATTTCGAACCTTTTACATGTGTTGTTTACAGGAGAAAGTGTTTGACGCTGTAAGAATCTCGAAGCTGCAGCTGTTTGCTGAGTACCTGTGTGGTACGGAGCCTGCGCTGATGACATACGATGTTGAACGATCGTGCTACGTATCGGCCGTCACACCGTCATCTCTCTCAGCAGTCGAGAATGATCAACAGTTGCCTAATGTGTCCAAGTGCATGACGGATACAGAAGCAAAGGTTTTTTGACTATTGTTGTTTACTGGATCTGCGGTTTTTGATTGTGATTATTTCAGAAGTAGAATTTACCATTTTTAGCGCAGTTGCAACTTTGCAGCACAGCGACTGTTAACGAAGAATCCTGTTGTGTTGCATTCGTTATTCTGTAAAATAATCTACGTAGCAAAGTTTGGCTGAAACTGGAAAAACTTGAGTGCATGTGATGAAATGTGTTGCATCAGAATTTGGAGGACATCGACGATGTATTGGTGGAAGGGGAGGAGACTGCAGAGGAGATGAGTGGATCGTCTTATGCTTCAGCTGCTGAAGACAATGCTACTGGTGCTGCTGCTGATGCAGATGATGATAATGATGATAATGGTCACATATCTGAGCTGATTGCGCGGCGTGAACAGCTAGCGAAACAAGTTGCCGAGCAGGTCCGCATTTTTCCGTGTCCGATGTCTTGACAACAAGTAATGAGCAATATGTTTTAACTAGAACTGGTAATAAATAAATTTTGTGAAAAAATTGACTTGAAAAAAAAGGACTAATTAACTAATTAACTAAAGCTAGCAGTGGTAATTGCCAGAGAAAATGCATCTTTGTATTTAGCAATTTTTTTAGTTATTAGCTACAAGCTCTGATAGATGCACGGAGACAGAGTCATTGAGCATATTTTGACCCAGTCTTGCAGGCAGATTAAAATGTTAACTTTTTCTTAAAAAGCAGATTATTGAAATGATTTCAGATGCTTGTCATGTTCTCATTCTATTCACTTTATAATTTTTTATTGCTTTAATTAAAAAACAGTGATAAAAATTGCTATTATCATTATTATACTTACATTTATATAGCACTGTATGCAGAGCTTCAGAAGCGCTATTAGTTTTTGAAAATGTTTAAAGATTAATTGTGCAACGGAGCAATGAATTTTTAATTTCCACAGCTTTAATTTGATAAATGTACAGGGTGCAGCAAAAAGTAGCCCCTTAAATTTTTTTCGCTGTTTTCTCAGCAACCACTCGGAACTTTAAATTTAAATTTTACAGATTTATTTACGGAAACATCCTACATCTAACTGCCAAGTGAAATATGATTCTATTGAAAAATGACTAAGTTATACACTTTTTAACATGACCAACTACCAATTTTTTAGCAATTAAAAATGTTTAAGCTATAATGCTATTTAATTTTCAAAAACCAGTTACCACATTACTGCCGATGACGTCACAGTGACGTTTTGATAAGCAGTAATTTATTTTGTTGATAAATTATCACCAAATTATGTTTCTTTTAAAGCAGTTGCTGGCTGCCCACCGGATTCATCTTCCAGCAGGACAGTGCGTCAGCACACACAGCACGCAATGCCATGCAGTGCACAGAACTGGCTGCAGGCCATCTATCCAGATTTCGTCACAAAAAAAAACCAGTTGCCTCCAGATTTGCCGAATATAAACCCAGTGGACTATCACGTGTGGGGTGCAATGTTGGAGGCTTATGTGCAAATTTTAAAAAAACTGAAAACAATTGCCGAAGTCAAGGAAGCGCTTCAGGTTATTTGGGGCAACCTGCCACAAGGACTGATCGACAAGGCTGTGAACAACATCAGAGTAAGCGACTGAAGGCTTGTGTTGGAGCTTGGAGCTGGCGATGGACACTTCAAGCATTCACAGTAACAATAAAATCCTGACATCTGATCATTGGTTGACTGTGTTGTTTCAACAATGTTATTGAATTGATGCTGTATCTTGAACATTTTAACATTAAAAAATCTATAACTTCGTCTTTTTCAATATTAGCAAATTTTATTTGGCACTTAGACGTAGTACATTTCATACAATAAACCTGTAAAATTTTAGCTTAAATTGCCAAATGGTTGCTGAGAAAACAGTGAAAGACTTTAGGGGGCTATGTTTTTGCCGCACCCTATACACGGTGTTTCATAAAAAGGACCCCTTTTTGTTTTTTTCATATTTCACTCAAATGATGATCAATTTAGACAAAATTTTTACCAGTTGTAGCTGAAGAAATATTCAAAATATTGCAACAAAATATGGCAGTTAATTAAATATTCTTTGCTAGTCCTGACGTAATGCTGACATCATAATGTGTCACGGGTACAAGCTGGATATTCTCAACTGGTGCTGTCAGTTGCTACTCTGCTTCGATGGTGAGTTTAATCTGGTTTGCTAATGAAAAATGTTTATTGTGTCAGCACTAAGCATCGTGGGGACATGAAATCAGGTGTCTTGTGCTCCAAAAATGCAACCATTTTGCAAGCTCGGTGTGGTAGTGCACTGTCTTACTCGAATGCATAAAAGTCTAACTATTCCTACAGACACGTAAATGCCATCGCTTTGCATGTTTTTGTAACTGTAACTGTAAAACTTCAACAATTTATCATGAATGAACCAGATTTTTCACCATTGGAGCAGGGTAGCAACTGACAGCACCGGTTGAGACTATCCAGTTTGTACCCGTGACACATTATGACGTCAGCATTACATCAGGTCTAACAAAGAATATTTAATCAACTGCCATACCTTTACCTTTACCTGCGGGGAGGGTGACCACAAAAGCGGCCACCCAGCGCTGAGGCCACTTCATGGGCCCAGTGCACAAAATCAACTGCCATATTTTGTTGCAATATTTTGAATTAGTATTTCTTTAGCTACAGCTCGTAGAAATTTTGTGTAAGTTGATTGTCAATTGAGTGAATTACGAAAAAAAAACAAAACTACATCTGGAGTAGTTGTTGCCTTACAGGTTTAGTTGTAATGTTGACTGTGTATCACTTTCAGTTAGATAGGTTGATAAATATCGAGTTACATGTTTTCATTGCAGACAAGAATTCAGGAGAATATTAAGGCCACCATCGACAGTCTGCAGCAGGAGGTCAGATCGATTCGTCTGGAGATACGTCCACAGTTTTTAGTTCCTGACACTAACTGCTTCATTGACTACTTGCATGGCATTACGATGCTGCTTGCCGTCAAACGATTTACTGTTATTATTCCACTTATCGGTATGTTTATAGCTGTCTTCTTTACTTACCCCTGTCCTCCGATAGACAGCATTCTGAGATTTATGTCTGTCTGGAGGATAACAGGGAAGATTATCGGAACTGCCATTAATATTATACATGCACATTTATAGTTGGCAGTTCTTACAGTTTTAGGTTTAGGTCGTTTTTTTGTGTTTTGTGTTTTATAAAGGTTGAATTTTTTGTAAAGGTTAAACTTTTTGTTTCGTTGTTATGTGTGTCTGCAATTTTGCCTGTGAAGGCCATCCTTGAAATGACATATATTGTGTCGGGCAGGACGTTAAACCCTACTCACTCACTTCTTGTGGCAACCTTCAGCACCGTGACAGTCGCTGATTCCCGCCTAACTATGTCCAGCCAGTTGAAGTCTCTGGGTGTCATTTTTGACTTTAGATTAACTTTTGACACTCATGTCTCATCGGTTTGTAAGGCGTGCAATTACCACATATGGGCACTACGACACATTTGGAGAGTACTGCCACAAGACGTTGCTAAGACACTTGCATCCAGTATTGTCAGTTCCAGGCTTGACTATTGCAATGCTGTTCTCTACGGAACACGCAACTCGACAACCTCGAAACTACAGAAGGTGCAGAACTGTCTTGCTCGCGCAGTGTTGCAACAGCGGAAGGTTTGTCACGCACAACCTCTGTTGAAATCATTACACTGGCTTCCAATATCTCAGCGAATCAACTTCAACTGGCAACCTTGGCTTTCAAGATACAGTCTACTTCACAACCTGAATACCTTCATCAGCTGATCTCCAGTCAACACCCTGGTTCATCGATGACATTGTGCTCATCAACTCGTCCTCTACTCCAAGCACCACGTACCCAAACTGGCAGCCGTGCTTTTAGTTCAGCCGTACCAGCTATCTGGAACAGTCTTTCTACTTCAGTCATTGAAGAAAACAGTTTGCCTGCATTCTGTCGACGACTAAAGACACATCTGTTTACTGTTGCTTTCGAAAACAGTGGTTAACTGTAATGTAGCCAGCGCCTCTGTATCTTTACACACTTTTAGTTTTATGGTGCTTTATAAGTTCGTTTTTAACTTTAACTTTAACTTTCTTTATTACTGCAACATGTCAATTAATTAAATTGTTGCATGTCTTTGTAGTCAGTATGTAGCTGATAAGCTGGCTTTTACACTGAAGTCACTGTTTTCTCAGTGGCAAATAGCAATTGAGAAGTTTGTAATTTTATTACTTTTTAGTTGTATTTTTATTACTATATTCAGTATAGTTGTTTAGTTACTATTACTCTGATTTTCTTTTGTGACTAGTGCTAACTGTGGAAAATCAGACAGCTAAGATAAAAAGCAACATGTGTGTCAGAAAGTGGGTGCATGTAGAAAGAGTAGACTTGGTCTAACCCGCTTTTTAATTAGATTATTCGTCACATCTGATATTCATTCATTCATTCATTTCTGGCAAGCACCACTAAGAGTGCGTAGCGCCGAACGTAGACATCAATCTCCAGAGTGGACGGTTCTGAGCCAAGTCAACTGCGTCGTCCATATTGAGGTCGCTGGATAGGGATAGGAAATGGACATGTGATAGGAAATAAATAAATAATCAGTCAGAGACTACTAAATCACTTTTGAGAACATTTTTTTGTTGTTCAATATCACCAGCGGTTACAAGTATGCTTGTACGTTTACATTTTTCTCACAGTAATGGTGGGGCTTGATTGTTTATCATATGTCATTCTGTGTCTACGTGTGTCTGGCTGTGACTGTGTTAGTGATGGTCGAGCTGGATCGTTTATCGCGTGGCAGTAAGGACCGTCACTACGACTCTCCGGAACATGCTGAAATGCTGAGAACAGGCGCCCAGAGAGCTGTGACGTACCTCGAGGCGGAGTTTGATGCAAGAAACAGTCACTTGAGGGCGCTGACTGCCGAGGGCACCACGCTCGACACCATCGCTTTTCGTACTGAAGAACTCAAGGACTTGGTTAGCCACTTCCAGTGACTGTTTTGCTTGCATTTTGTATCTGTTTCCAAGCAGAATTTATTACATCTGAAAGTCAGAATGTCTTTTTAGAAACAGTGACATTTACCAAAAGGTAGGGGGCAATGCCATGCTATGTCTCGCTGTTAGTATTCCAAAGTCCATATCATCTGCTCTTTTGAGACCTTCTTTCCGTTTATGGTTTAGGTAGCTGCTTCTAATAACCTGCTTCTGTTACATAATATGTGTAGCAGACGTTTATTGTCCAAGCCATTTTTGTCATCTTTGCCTTTCTTTGTAGTTTGTTATGTCCCTGGTTTCTGTCTGTAATCTTATGTTAGAATTTGCTGTAAGCTAATGATAGTTAAACATAATTCAATATGATACAATAATGCTGTTTATTGTATTTAGCATAAACACAATGACTGATTAGAGTGAAAGTTTTTTTTTGTTGCTCAGGGTAACAACGATGATCTTATACTATCATGCTGTTTGCACTACTGCAAAGACAAAGCTCGTGATTTTATGCCTAAGTCTCCAGGTATACATCGTATATATCATATCCAGAATGCTGTCTTTATATTGTTAGATATTTGTTGTTTCGATCTTTTTGTCACAGAGAAATGGCATGCTGTAGTTTTTTGGATGTTATTCAATGTCTATGAAATGTTTTAGTATTTCCAGTTTTGATTTTATTTACTTGTATAAAATAATGAGGTTTTGTGTATGCAGTTTTTCATTTAGGAGCTTTGATGGCACTATTTCAGACGGCAGTATTGTTTACAGATGCAAGAATAGCCGGGTTTAGTGTATGTCATGTGATATGATTCTATCCAGTTGTATTCACACGTTTTGCAATAGGTTACATTTTATGTAAGTCAACTTTTTTTCTGAATACAAGAATTTTTCCTGGTTGCTGCGAATTTTACACATTCTGTTACAGACAGAAATTGTGATTGTGGTATTGCAGGCGCATGGCCAGGGGCCAAATTTTCGAAACTTTCCTAAGACATTTTCCAAAGATCTTCCTACGTCACTACGTCAGATGATTTAGGAATTCCAAAGAAGTTTTCTTGTCCGAATTTTCGACGGCTTTCTTTGCGTTTCCAAAGAACTTCTTCTTTTCTTATCTTCCTAAACTAGTTTAACCAATCAGATGCGCTTATACCGACCATGTGACGTTATCAAAACTTCTTTGGAAAACTTCTTATCTTAGCACGTCCACAAGAAACGCATTTTAGACATCGCTCCGTTTTTTTAAGTTAACCAAACGTCAATTTCCTTTACTTACTTATTGTTGATTTTACCGCAGCGTTACGCAAATAACCTATGACGTCACATATGACGTCTAAGCTAAGTGTCAACATTGCGTACTTTTTTGCAAATTTCGTTTTATTACACAGCTTTCTCCGTGTAGGACAAGGATAGTGCTTTCCTATATATTTGCCTAAATTCTTCCTAAGAAGTTTCCAAAGAAGTTTCGAAAATTGCGCAC
>Ga0209367_1008217_pt1 | contig 14285 bp, 2 predicted proteins | sample WorMetLIZISLAND2_FD_187412 | JGI IMG/M metagenome (GOLD analysis project Ga0209367, IMG submission 187412) | Marine gutless worms symbiont microbial communities from Max Planck institute for Marine Microbiology, Germany - Olavius geniculatus... ... | reverse complement strand
TGGGGAAGACAGACTACCAGAGCAGCGGACACGGAAAGAGCGAGATGACAAGTATGATTTGAACCAGTTTAAGACGGTGCCGTGAATGCCAAACCAGGATGACAGACGAGAGAGTAGAATGTTGTGCATTAGAATGATGTCCATTTTATGCGAATACACGGTGGCAAAGTACACAAGTCGGTTGAGCTACAAAACTGCTTGTTAGAGCCTCCAAAACGCGTACTAAACGACGTAACTGAATTGAACTTAACTGAACTGACATGGTTTAGTTTGTGACGCGCTCATTGGTCATTGGTTGACGTGGACGTCACTTAGTCACTTAAGCCACCGACGCCGTTAGACGGCGCCGACTGTAATGCATTACTGATTTCCCATTGGTCAGTTCGTCAAAAACTAAACCGTGCCAGTTCAGTTTAGTTACGTCGTTCTGCAGGCGCTTTAACAAGCAGCTTCGCAGTTTGGCCGATGCGTGCAACGATTGCTGCAAGAGCAAAAACTCCGTTCATTCGATTACTCGTGGAGTTGATGGACGACAAGTCGGACAACATCTTGGCCTGTTCAGTTCAGGTGTTGTGGATCTGTTGTATCTGTTGCAGATTTTTGATTTCTTTAGTAGTTTTATTCTTCAACTGGTTGTGGTAAATTTGTGTCGACTTTAATAGTAATAATAATAACGATAATACATGTTCAATGGTTTCCACCGCGTACGTCTCAGTCTCTTCTCGAACAAAGTACTCAACGTTTCAGTCACGCAGTCTTGGGTCTCGTCTCGGTCTCGACTTAAAAGGTTTCGTGCACATCATACTTATAAGCTCTATATTCTAATATGTTCTCATTACTATCGTGCATTTTAGAATTTTGATTATTAGTGTGCATTTCTGGTTACTGATTAGGCCCACTGCTGAGCATTTCAGTTGTCAATGAGCAGTTGTGAGTGTCATTTTGGCCTTTTTAGCACAAAAACACAATGTTTTATTGGGTTTTAATTTGTACTGCATAATAATTATGTTCCGTTTGTGTTTTTTTGAAATAAGTAAATCGACAACTGGTATACAAGTGACGGGCGAAACGCCGAATCGCTCAGCGCAGCCCCGTATGTATACAAGTAATTGCGGATAATAGCTCAGCATAATAGCAGGCCCAGGCAGCGGCCATGCAGTAACCAGCGTTAACGGACGCAGAGAAATATAATCAGCAACACACAGTAACAGTTCTGTATACAGTGATCGAGTGAGTGGTAGCCATGCTGGTCGGTTGCTGCTGCTGCGTACACGCAATGGACGCGATGTGACAACTTTCAACTGGACATCGTCAGCTAGATTCACTCCGTGGTAGGCTATGTTAGACTATATAACGTTTTACTCTACAGCCACTGGCGTAGCCATAAGGATCACTGGGGGCACGTGCCCCGTAGGAGCTTACCCCGCTACTCAAAATAGTGCCAAAATGCACCAAAACACATCATTTTCACACAAAAAAATCGAAAAATTTCCGAGGATAGGGCACAGACGGTCATTCATTCTCACATCCCACCGCATAAGTGCCTCCTCTACATCTGTAGATCCTGGCTTCGTCACTGTCTGCAGCCATGTACTCGACACACTTCTTCGTTTTTTTTCTCTGCACATGCTTTTCCTCCCCCCTCCGTCCCTTAAAAAAGAAAAAGTAAGGTGGTGTAAGTCCCCAAAGTAGGGTCTGGGACGATCTATAGATAGGCCACAGCAATCAATACGACGCGTTTTCCAAATTTGAATCGAACCTTGTATAGACCGCTTGCGATAACTTCTATACACATTTCAAACGGGTTAATTATAGAGTATTGACATCTGGTTATCATTCGCCGTAGCATAGCATGTTCACATATAGAACACTGCAGTTTATAAGCTTACTCCAGGCCTATTCCGGAATGCAGTTAAACATAGGCCAATACAACGGCGGTGAATAAAGTTGATAATATGTAATATATCGAAGCAAACATTCGGCATTGTTTGGCAAACATTTACCGTTCGTTACGTATGTCGTTTCTGTTTATTAAAGGCACTACGCTTGCTTATTTTATTGGTTCACAATCCCAGAAATGCAATCGGATGACAGTAAAATCATTTTGGTTTGAAGACTGCCGTTCGTTAAGCTTTGTCAATATTTCTGGGTTTCAGTATCGTTTACCTTGGCAAGAAGCGCGCAAGGAAACGTTCACTGGGAATCTAAAGTAGACATATAAAAAAGAATTTTAAAATTTGTCTAAAAACGATTTTGTATACGTCATGTAATTCGTTAGCATTCGTGTCATTACTCTTTGATACAACCGCGCATCTTTTTATTGCCAATGTTCACGGCACTTTTAACAAAAATAGTCAAAAAACGTTATATTGTTAAAATGAGAATAAAATTAAAAAGTTAAGGTAGATCGGTTAGTATTGGCAGGCGTTGTTATTTGCAGTTTATTGCTGGAAATTGAATTTCTGTCTCAAGTCAAAAAACGAAAGTGAAGCATTTTTTGCATATAAACAACGAGGAGCGAAAATGTTGATGCCATTTTTATACCGAAACCAAAAATACCACAACTTTTCGACGACTAAACTGGAAATATTCGATCCTATCGATTTGCATCGCGGTACTGACACTACGCTATATCCTTTGCGATTCAATCGACGGGCCGTAAGCTGATGCGTGAGTCACGAGGCGATAGTTGGACTTGGCAAAGTTGACGACTGTTCGCGCATCTCGCAATAACGTTTATCGATTAGAAACGTCAGCCAGGCGTCTCGCGCGGTGAGGTATTATGTTACTAGGTCAACTGTAACTCTAATAGTAACTGAAAATTGAGAGACAACTAGTAGCTTTAACGCTAATTAGATTGAAAAAGACTTCAGTTAACAATGAAAAGTCTGTAGGCTAAGTTAACGACCCATTAGCCGCGTTTGTGCATGCACAGCGGACCACACGGGATTGCATCGTACCTCATACTGTGTTAACAACCAACCCTCTCAATAGAAATTAGAACACAAAAGCCATAGAATTTTCCGCAGCTCTTATGAAGTCGTACGTTTTTGTAATATGAGTGCAATTGCACAGGATACTGCGTGTATAAGTAAGTAAGTAAGTAAGTAACTTTTTATTAAACAACGATCGAACGCTATTGCAAAATAGAACATAACATAACAGAATTGGTACAATAATAGACCCAATAATAAGCCCAATTCTTAGTATGTTCAAGCGTGCAATTAATCGCATCTATTTTCCTATACAGATTAGAAACGAAGTTTTTCCCGTAGACCTTAATGATGGTCGACGAACGAATCTTAATATAGGTCTATACGTAGTTGAATGTGATTTAAAAGCCCAAAGTCAACAATTTTGTTAATAAAGCGGCTCGAAAAGAAAGCACGACGGAAGTTTAGCTACAAATGCGTGAAAAATGAAAAGATAGGATAGCCGACCGTACTGGTTGTTAGTGACCTTCAAGGTCATCCAAGGTCAATGACTTGCTAATGAATTAAAACCAGTATGCGACTTCCTATTAGTGATTAATAGTAACCTTGGCCTAATTGCTCACCGTTTCCGTGATATGGCCAGTTTTTCGTAGATAAACGCACATTTTTCCTACCTCCTTTTATTCAGCCCCTAATTTGAAAATGTTTCCTTTGCACTAGATGGCTGAAATTTTGCACGCCCGAGTTTAACACACATAGCTAGTTAATCGTGCAAAACGCTTTTCTACGATCTTCTTGTTAGGCATAGTACATTCGTTACGGACAGACGGACGGACGGACTGACGGACGACAACCATGCCAGTAGCTCGACCGTTATTTAAGTACGGTCAGCTAAAAAATCACAATTAAAATAACACTGCTCTAGGCCTATCTACCTGTAGTGGTTTTGCAAAAATATCGATGTAACCCATACATATAGCTTAAGCTTACATGTCACTGAGTATCTGCAAAGCTTGACATGCTAGCAGCTGTTTCCTATAGCTGTGTCATGAGGTTACCTATTCCGTCAGATAATATACCCACCTCGGTACTCCGATCTTCAACAACCTTGAAATTTAATAAGCAGGTTTTAATTATTCTTTTCGCGATTTTTGGCTACGACGCATATTGTAACTATGAATTGCGCCAGAGATACAAGAGATAAAGCAAAACAACATGCATGAAACTTTTAACACAAAACGTAGATGATTGACTAGGAACGCAACTCACAGTAAATCATCCAGTAAATAAATACAGCAATCAATTGATTAGTTGATTAATTAATGAAAACATTTGTATAACGCCAGAGACAGATCAGATGTAGCCTACTTTTTTTTCGATCTCTGTGATTTAATTGGTATAGATGATATTTTTTTCATCAGACATTAGCTTTCAAACAGTTTGGTGACCGATTTAGCTGTTTTGATAGAGTGCACAGTTGCTTTGACATAAATCGAGTATCGAGTACGCCGTACAGTGTGTGACGGACGGACGGACAGACGGACAAATAGACAAATAACATTGTTGTGGCTCGGAAACGACACAATGGCTGTACATTTTGATTAACTAATATGCGGTGCTGTCTTGTAATTTTAGACTCTAACGCAAGTCCTCCGTAAGTTATCCTGTAGATATTCGTGATCAGGCGTGCGACGTCGACACATTCTAATATATAAATCTTATTAGTGTATATTGATTATGCAGCTCGTTGGAGATTTTCACATTGATACGCTACATAAAATGACGATTACTTACTTGTTTACTGAGTTAGCTGAGGCAATATTATCCACGTACACGAAGTTCGTAGATCTTATAGCGCGCTACCCACGACTTACATCATGAATGGCATACTAACCTTGACATTCGAGCGTTTAGTTTAAAGCTGCTCTACGTCTGTTTCGGTTGAATTTCTAAAGCTTATCGTTTTTGAGCTATGGAAGTGCGAAAGCGTTTTCCAAATGCAGAGATAAGGGCACTGCTTTCTCTGCTGTTCAAGCAGATGTAAATGTGATGTAATTGAACATCAACGCAGTTGACGTCACTACGTGTTGAATTCGCTGCTGTAGTCAATGCTTCAGTCACTTAGTCTTCCTCATTAACGTGTCTCATTTAACGTCATAATAATAAGTATATAACTGCCTTTGAATAAACTTATCTGATACAAACGTTAAGTAAAAAAGTTATGTAAAGCTAATCATCAAATTGCAACCTTTATTTAGAATGACGGTCGTGGCTGCCGTACTTCAAAGGCGTCAACAACAATCGTCAACAAATGATGAATTTACGTAACTTATTAAGCAGTTACGTGCGGTTGTTGCAGGACTGAGAGAATGTCGGCGGCGGCAGAGAATGACTGCCTGCAGTGCACGGAATCCTCCATAACGTACGTCCAATGCGAGAACGTCGTCTACGTGCACACGTGCTCAACCGTTCGCGCCACCAACTCACTGTCACGATGCACCAAGAGATACGTCTGCATCACCTTCGGTCTGTATTTACTAGATTCCGCACTGATGGACTGGGTAAGCGAACCACTCCAGACAGTGCGATATCTAGTACATAGAACAAACTCCACCATTTCAATGCGTAGTACAACAAATCGCACGACGAGTTGTGTAAAACATATACTGATGTGCTAATACGCTGTAAATTTGTTGCAGCGTAAGATAAATCACCCATGATAGTCAACAGCGCTCTCTTATAGCTCGTTGATCCTAGCAGCGGTGCTCATCTCCGTTTCCGAGGCTTCGAGCCAGCATTTGGTATAAGCTTTCGACTGTTTTGTGCATTTAGACTCGTACTCCATTTGGTTGGATTTTTTTTGTATTTGTTATACAGTATGTTGTATAACAACGTGTGCAATAAATTCACAACGACTCGAAGAATTGGAGCTTACGAAATATTGTCCTCGTGCACAATTTAGTTGGTGTTTCGTAATGGATAAACTATTAATACGTTACCGCGTTTATGCATAGAGAGTTCTTTTTGCGACCTTCGTCTTGCAATATCTCATCAATAAAGGCCTAGTTCTTTTGGGCATGGAACACGCGAATTGCCAAATATTTAATATGGCCTCACAAGTTGGCGGTTCTTTTGAACAGTGAGGAAAACGATATTTTACCGAATACATTAGCGGTCAGTGAAGCTATTGTGGGATGCATCACACACTGTACGCGCTGTCACAGGCCGTTTGCACGCATATAGGACGTGAGTCTTGTAAGCGTAGTTTTGGTCTAATTTTAGGCACAAAATATTTATCCGGCAGCCGCATCAATAGCCGTTACTTATTGAACACTAATCGTAACAATTTAAGATCGTACATCGACGAACTAAAATGAAGCATCAACAGCGAGTGAGCTGTTCTGAATTACGCGGTTATTGAACGTACTGTTGGCGAGTTGCGTCAACGTCCACCGCTTGCGTTCGTGTTGTAGGAGAACAGTTTGAGCACATGCTGTAAAAAGACTGATGTAATGTAACACGTTGACTTTTTAAGAGACAATAGTTGCCAGTTGTGGTTTTGCTAATTAGTTAAAATTATTACTTCTGAGCCGATGCAGGTAGGTACCCAGTAGGAATTCATTGTTGTAGACGGCCAAACTACGACTTTTGTATTTTACAACATAGTGTAGCAACAGCATTAGGTGAGCGGGGCAAAATCATATTTATTTACGTCAAGTTATTTTTTGACGTTGCATGCCAGAAATTATTATAATCGGCTATTGTTTCGCGGAGCTATTTAAAAAATAAAAGTGGCTTGTTTTTTTGAGACACCGTGTATCTTGAGAAACTAGCAAGCTGTATAACTGATAAGACGCGACAGCGATTAATAAAACAGTAATTATGATTTTTTTGCATCAGCATCAAACACTACAAAGGGTTAACAAAACGCCTGCACTATATCCGCCATCCATCAGCTTGTCAGAGCAACCTGCGGTTACGCTGTATGCCTGAGTACCGTTACCGCACGCACTGCTGATTTCTTGCACTGGCTGGGGTTTCCCCGCATGTACATCGTATGCCTACACATGTTACCAATGTATACGCCAGTAGGCTGTAATACCATATCAGCGCGTGTCTGTAGTCTGTACGCGCCGTTGTATTCGATAATTGCGTAGTGTTATACGAGTTTTCGTTGACAATAATCTTTTTATCGGTGTGTAATTGTTGCGTTTTGTTGGCAGTGCTGATTATCGATTATCGATCGTAATCGATCGATTATAACCTACACTGTGTCTCAAAAACGACCACGTTGCTTCACTGACTTCAGTGGGTAATTATGCATCTAAAAACGGCAATATCAGATAAAACAACTTTCAACAGGTGGATATGTTTTTGTAGAGTCCTAATCGCATCGCTTAATATAGGCCTAAGAGCGCAAATTTCCACTTCGTATTGCAGGGTAAAGTGCATAACCGAAATAAGACATGCAATAGCTAAAAATTTATTGTAAACCATAAAGTATTGAAATTCGATAAAAGTTGGCTAAGTTACGAGCGAACGAAGAAAATATGGGTCTTTTTGAGATGCAGTGTAGGCCTAAGGCCTGATCTGTGGTTCTGTTTCGACTTTTTTGACGTGGTGGTTTATTGGCACGCGACAATAAAGAGACCATTGTGCTTCCATTAAGGGTCAAGTTAGCTGATCGATCCGGAAAGCTGCGGCGAACCTATACGTCTTTGCGTCAGAACCGGAAGTGACGTCACACGGCGACAGGTGCGGCATGTCGCAGCGGCGTCACGTGACTCAGATCAGCTTCGTCGCTCCTCCGCGGAGCCACCGGGACGTGACGTCACTGAGAGATGTGTTTACGTCATCGGTTTGTGCTTCGTCCGACGAGACTTCGGTTACACGACCGCGCTACGCTGCTATTTCCACTACGGATGTTCGTCACTGCGAACAAATTAGCATCATCTCAGCTGCCGTTGCTGAAAGTCCGACGTCGACAATCAGCGGCAATGGAACCAGACTGCGACCAAGGACGAGACTACACTCATTCACGTCGACGTCCTTCATGTCGGAGGATAGAACTAAACACATTGTCCAAGTGTCGTTCATGATCGGCGTGGAAAATCCAGACATCACCTCAAACGTCAGCGGTCAGACAGCCTCAGTACCAGAGCGCGTAAAAAGAACGAGCCAGCAGTCGCTGCCATTTGATGATGCCGATAGCAAGGCACATACAAGTGATAATCATTTACCCGTGACGGCCCGTGATGTCGCAGTAAATAAAGAAGAAGAATCAAGTGTTGCGGAAGATGAATTAGTTGTACCCGTCGCCCGAGCTCAGAGAGAACGTCTAAACAGGGAACAATGCTTGCCTATTTTTGGTGATCATGCGGACACATTTCAACCAGAACGACACTCTAGCACTTTCTCGCTCAGCAGTGAATCTGAAGGAAACTCAGAACTGGAAAATGGAAACGACTCTAAAGTTTCCAGCGACGAAGAAAACGTTGACTCACATCTTGACGAAGGAACCGTTCAGGAAGTTGAAGCTCCTTTGGTGCAGCGGGAAACACGAAGCGCAAAACACCAGATTAGACACGAAAACTTGTCAGAAGCGTTAAGATCTATGGGCGTTGTTACCTCCGAAGAATTTTTTTCTGGCGATAACGGAGCTGCTGAGGAAGATGAATTAGTTGTACCGGTTGCACGAGCTCAGAAAAAACAACTGGACAAAGAAAAATGCTTACATATTTTTGGTGATTTTATGGACATATTTGAACCAGAAAGACATTCTGGTACTTCCTCGCTTAGCAGCCAGTCTGAAGAAAACTCAGAACTGGAAGATGAAAATGACCCCAGGCTGGGTTCTAAAGTTTCCAGCGACGAAGACTCACATTACGACAAAAGCACCCTGCAAGAAGTTGAAGCTCCCTTGGTGCAGCGGGAAACACGAAGCGCAAAACACCAGATGAAACACGAAAACTTGTCAAAAGCGTTAAGATCTATGGGCGTTGTTACCTCTGAAGAGTTTCCCCCTGGCGATGACGAAGGCCGAGCACAAATTGCAGACGTTGACGGAGAGCAGCCAAATGAGGAAAAATGCTCGGGTGTTTTCTCCAAATATGTGGACGAAAGTTCAAAAAGAAGACATTTAAGAACGTCATCGCATAGTAGCACTTCTTCAGAAAACTCTCACGAAGACCAGCAAGAACAAGTTGAAAAAAGTCAAGCTTCGCGATTATTGTCCCAGCCTCAGACCAACAAAGAAACATCTGATCCGCATTCCGAACAAAATCTGTCCCAGAAAGTCGATGAACCTGATTTGGTACAGCGCGAGACGCAAAGCTCAAGAAACAAGTCAAGAAACGAGGGAGTATCGAATGCATTAAAGTCCATCGCATTTCCTACTTCCGAAGAGTTCCCTCTTTACCATCACGTTGCACATAATGATGGAAAACAATCGGATGCAGAGGAATGCATTTTCAATAAAGATGTCAACAAAATTTCACACGGAAGACATTCAAGGACGTCATCAATTAGTAGCAGTTCTGATGACAGCTCGCAACTGGAAGAGAAGGAGGAAAAGGAAAAAGAATTCAAGTCAGGTTCCAAACCAAGCAAAGAAACACTTGACTCACAAAATATTTCCCAGTATGGTAACTTTGCGATCGTCAACGAACCTGCTTTGGTACAGCAAGAAACGAAAAAAACGAAAAACCGCACAAGACACGAACAAGTGTCAAATGCATTAAAATTTATAGAACCTCATCCTTCTGACAAGTTTAATTCTCATGATCACGTTGAAAATCATAACGAAGAACAATTAAATGTAAACGAGATTACGCGAGGAGAACATGTTAGAACGTTGTCGAGCAGTAGCGATTCCGAAATTCATTCGCAGCAAAAAGCAGAAGAAAAAGGAGAAGAAGATGAAGAAGAAGAACAAGAAGTCGGCAAAACTGAAGCCTTTCGCTTGCGTTCCCCGCCTTCGAGTAATTTACAAACACCTGACTCGCATCCCGAGAAAAGCATCCTGCATAAAGTTGAACCTGCCTTGTTACAGAACAAGACAAGAAGCACTATACAGCGGATAGAAAACGACAAAGAGTCCTGTGCGTTAAGGTCTATGGAAGAATTTACTTTTCCTGATCATAAAGTTAACACGTACGCTGAAATTCCACCGGAAAGCCGTTCCAGGACGTTGTCGAACAGCAGTAGCAATTCCGAAAATAACTTGCAGCTAAACGTAAAAGAAAAGGGAGAAAAAGAAAAAAAAGAAATTGGAAAGATTCAAGCCATGCGATTGTATTCCGTGCCTCCGACCAACAGAGAAACATTTGACTCACATCCTGAACTAAACACATCTCAGAAAGCTGAACACGATTTGGTGCAACGCGAGACAAGAAACACAAAACAACGAACAAAACTAGAAGAAGTTTCAAGAGCGTTAAGATCTGCGGGATTTGTTGTTCCTGCAGAATTTACCTTTTATGATCATGGAGATGGAGAACATGTGGACACAGAAAAGTGTTCACCCATTTTCGTTCAGGATGTGCACCAACTTCCACCAGGAAGACACTCAAGCACGTCATCCAGCAGCAGCAGCAGCAGCAGCGAAGATGACCTTGAGCTGGAAGAAAACGAAAGTAACTTCAGGAGAGTTGCTAATCATGAAGATGCCAACGAATACAATAAAGCTGTCGACGAAGAGGCTGTAGTAAAATCGGACCCAGTAACAAAACAGCGTCAACCTGCAGTCAACGCGAGTCTGGGTGAACTTCAGAGCGGACAACTAAGTGACGTAGAAGTGATCAAGAATAATGAAAACTATTCGCCGATGTCAACGAGTAAGAACTGCAGCGGCGTATGGGCGATGCAGTCTAAATCTACTGAGAAATCTCCTTACTTTTACAGTTCACGGCCAGGCAATCGTCTGTTCTCTGCAGAACGACCGTATTTCTACGCTACGAAGTATCATCCTGGGCAATTTACTAGCGACCACAGGTCAGAGCTTATGAATGCAGAATTCAACGGTGATTCACGGTATGACACGACTTTAGAAAGTGAAGTGTCTTCACAAAACACCCGCACACCAGAAAATCAACACAGTAGGCTACTGTTTACCAGCAAAGAGAATCTCGACGTTCAACAATCGTCGACACTGTATAGGTCAGCTAAATCGATCGTAACGCGCGGAGAGCCGGAAACTGGGAGCTGGAAGTCTTCCGAGAGTACTACGGGTTTAGAGGCTTTATCCGATATACAGAACTACAACGATGGTGGTTTTTCCACACAGCTGAATGCTTTGCGTGGCCTTGAGCAGAAGACCGACGAGGATATTCGCCTGTATGACGGTGGTCAACTGGATGTCGATCCTTATCCGACATTGTTTCCAATAGTGAACGCAGCTGTAGCAGAAACATTTCGACCCGACAATGCGGGTATTCATGACAGCGGAGTGCCAGAAGACGAACTATCTCGTTCGCGGCACAATGACAACTATCAGTCAAAGATGATTGATACAGGATGCGCCCCAGAAACGGTTTTCGAAGCACGGAACAAAAGCGACGTCGTTGAAACGGTTGCCGGCGAGTGTGATGATGACCCGATGATGCGACCGGATTATAAACAGCAGTCGCCCTCCTCGGAGACCAGCAGCCGGGCGGCGTCGGACAGGAGCGAGCAGCAGAAGCGCAGATCGTCGAAATTGCGCTGGTTGAGGGATGCTTCGGCGGACGAAAACGAGACACTGTCTAAAGTGGCGGGAAACATTTGGCAACGAGCTGGAGGCAGGACCGCTTCACAGTCCAACCACCGTCAACGAGCAGGTACGGCAAATCTGAATGCTGTTTAGCCATGTATTCTCTGTAGATACATGAGCAGCTTTTACTGAGTAAGTAGAGCGTAACGGCCTATATTTTGACAGCACAATCTATTGTAAGATCATGCGACATGGTAAACGGTTTTGACCTTGTTATTTTGGCTTTTCTCAATCCGCTCGACACAACTATTGCGTCTTTTTTTATTCCCTTTATTTAGCATATTGATTTTTTTTAATAATTTTGAGAGGGATGCTTAGCGGTGAATTATATTGATCTCAAAGCATTGCCACATTACCTCGTGAAATTCTAATGTTGGAATATAATCGCAAAAAATCGCCCTTTATTGAAGTTTTTTTATTCTGACGTGTGTTTTAGTAAACAATAAACTTGCCAGAGTTTTTCATGTGGCAGTCTAGAACTGTATTTTTTTACAAATCTACATGTTACATTATTGCAAACATGATGCACGAATTTTTCGACACTGCAGTTTATACACATCGACAGACGATTTTCTTGTTAGCGTGAACACTGTTAGCGAAAAGCCCTAAAGTTGTTGTCACAAAAAGAATGCAAAACATTTACAAAGAATTTAAGCTTAATATACGCCTAGACCACAGCAACTAATTCTGACAAGTAAAAAAATTTTCGTGAGATCTTTACGCTTCACAAAATTTGCAGATTGTTCTATTCTTGAGCATTTTTCTACATTTATTTTGAATATGAATGTGAGTAAGTAAGTATGTAAGTTAAAGGGAATTTGGAGACGGATTGTCATAAAGGGCTGTACATGTAGCCTACTTTCGTCGAAGCAGCGAAATCCACGTTGCGTTTAAGGCCTTATTTGTGAGCATGCTAGTTAGTATAATGTAGTTAGTCTTCGTCGTAGGCCTATATATTTTCATTCTTCGCGCGGTTTATGATCGAGTTACAGCTGATCGATTTTTCGTTTGTTTCGCGCGGTCGACAGATGCCGCTTCGTGTGTATGGCGTCGAAGGAAATGTAGCCGTACACAAATGACTGACTCATGTTGCTTATGATTCAATCAACGCGTTAGGCCTGCAGCACGACATCTGTGAAATCTATAGGCCTAGTATATACAGTCAGTCAGTTCGATCAAGACGGCTTCTCTGTTAAAGTATCGTTATTTGACCCCTGAGCTACTGCCGTCGCCGACTGTTATTCCGCTAGCCGTTGTAGCCGAAAAATTGCTAAGCTGCCTCATATAAGCCTATTTTTACATATATGTTGACATTATGTTGTTACACACATGACGCATATTATATGTTTCGCGGAGAATTATTGCGATTGCACTGGTAACCCTATACAACGTAACTTGCTGTCGTTGCAAAAAAAAACAACTATCCGCATTGAATGATTTCTCAAAATGCGTAGGCCCTATATTAGCTTATCGAGGTTGTGCTAAATTAATTATTATTGTGGTAAGATAGTGGACGGTAAAATTAATGATAAAACTAAAAAAGCAGCTACTATCAGTCATTAACAAATTGTTAAAGTCAGCACAAGCAGGTATTATTGAAACTTTAAAATATATTGTCACGGCTAGCCGCAGTCTCATATTAGGCTGGGTGTATTTGCTAGCCTGACAGTCGCTCGCTCAAGTTTTTTTCGGCTCGGTTTAAAAGCTTTTTTCGGCCCGATATCTGTAGCCGGCTCGAGCCGCAAAATACACCTCACTTTTCCGGCCATAACCAGTATATCAGTGAAAAAATATACTCCACAATCTGCTATTTGATTCCAGGTACGCCGAGTGTTAAAAAATTCTCAGCGCTCTATATCGATTACAGATGTACATAATAGGCTAGCCTACTGTAACCTACCACGTTTGAGTGTAGTTAGGCATATATCGTACGCATGCGTATCACAAAAGCAGCGTCGTGTTTGTAGTTTCAAAGCAACGATTTTTAAATATGTAAAATAACTTCTGGCTATAAGCGTCAACTTTTAAGAACGCGAAGATTGTTATCGCTAACGGGTTATCGTGATTTCTTACCAACACGATTGACATTTAGCAGCATTGATTACTGCTCACGGAAGCGACGGCAGCATTGTTTTTAGCATCGTCTCTAAGCTTTTATCTGTTTTTCTGTTAACACGACAACACGTGAACCGTTACATTTAGTTTGATAAAAATTTCGCACGAACATCGGAACATGTTTTTGACAACGTCTAGAACCCTATTGAATTTCAAGGTCACGGGACAAAAGTCAAGGTCACGCGGCTTTCTGTGTGTTTTTTTTGCGTGCATGAATTCACGAGATATCATTCGCGAGATGGCACCACTTAATTTTTGGCGCCACTCGCGAGCAGTACTTAGCCTTGATTGACGATTTTGTTTTTGTTCATATCATTTAAACATTGACTAACAGTAAATTTTACAGCTATACGTAGCAAACAAAAGAAAAAGTTGCGTCGTTATAATTAAATTTGCAGAACGTCCGATTTTCGTATAATTCGCTTTAGCAAATTTATCACCATGATACCCCTGCTAATACGAATATCGCGGCAAAAACCTCCCAAAAC
>Ga0209367_1008216_pt1 | contig 14287 bp, 10 predicted proteins | sample WorMetLIZISLAND2_FD_187412 | JGI IMG/M metagenome (GOLD analysis project Ga0209367, IMG submission 187412) | Marine gutless worms symbiont microbial communities from Max Planck institute for Marine Microbiology, Germany - Olavius geniculatus... ... | reverse complement strand
TGCTGGGCTCAGCTGATCCTGAACACATTGACTCCAGCGATCGATCAGCTGCCTAAAAGGACTGATGACGGTTATGAATGCAAAAGCTGGGCAACTGCCTATGTCGAATTTCATCTAAACTCAACGTGATTGTTCATATTTCACTGTATGCTAAATGAAAATCAACTTCAATTCATGCGTTATTGCCAATTTAGCATGATTTTAGGAGTGGGACAGATTTGTGTAAATCAGGCAAAAATATTTAAATGCTGAGACATGCAAGTTGTACACTTCTGTCACTGTGAACGATGATGATAGCGATGATGACAAAAGCTGTGCAAAAGCTCAAAAGCGAACAAGTACCACAAGGCCGCTTTGACTGCAGATTACGTTGGACGTCTGTGCGACGTCGGCGCCGTGCAGCAAGTTGTGGTACGGATTGCCAAACTTGCTGTAGCCGATCTCAAGCTTTGCCAAAAAGTTTTCCAGCACCTGGTTGGTGATCTGACAAATCATTCGACTACGTCATTAGTCAGTACCATTAACTGATCAACTATAATCGATAGTTAAAATAATTCAACAAAGTATTTTAGATGGAGTGACTATTGCATTACGGTGTAGTCCGTTATATTTCAACGCCTTCCCAGCTCTTAGGTGACCCTGCTGTCGACAAATTGGACAATATGACTGATGCCGGCAGCGACACAGATTTCTTGCAGTGGACGCTAAACATATAGATATAACATAATAATGATGACATCATATCACAGAATGGCTTTGGTTGGTTCCAATTAAAACAGCGATGCAATTAGTATGTGCGGCTTCAGCTTTCCCGCATCCGAATGACATGCTTGCCAGTTGCCAGGCTATTGCGTCTTTTACTGCTTTCTTAATGTTGTTTATCTCGAATTCCTGGCATCACGTAGGACGTATTGTTATCCGTGAAAAACTCATTATCACGTAACCACGACTATCTGAAAAAAACTCTATTTACTGCAGCAATTGACTTAGTTGGCAAGACTAGAGCAGCTGGAGACGTGCTACGGTTGCTAAATAACGTAGCAGACAAAGAAGGCAAAACGTTCAGTTCTAGTTGTTATAAATGACAGATAAAACTGTCACTTTTTGCTGTTTTTAAACATCAGCATAGAAGTTTGCAATAAAACACATTATAAAGCACTGCACTACTTAATAGTATTAAGGCCACGGTTGCATGCAAAATAAAATGCTAACATGTGGAAGATAAACTGGCAGATGGTCATCATCATCATCATTTCTGGCAAGCACCACTAAAAGTGCGTAGCGCTGAATGTAGACATCAATCTCCAGAGTGGACGGTTCTGAGCCAAGTCAACTGCGTCGTCCATATTGAGGTTGCTGAATTTCAGATCTTGCTGAATGGTTTCCATCCAAGTAGGCCTAATATGAGGACGTCCCAGTGGTCTCCTCCAGTTTTCTGCGGGGGAAGCTGTTAAGATCTGTTTTATTTATTTAAAGAATTCACAGTAACTCAAATTTGAACAAGACGGCAAGCAAACACCAGTTAACTAGTGCAGACAATGAGAAAACTGCAAAGATGCCAAGGCTATACGCGCTAACTGACACCTTTAAAAACAAGACAAACAAATATAAAATGTACAAGGAAAACTAAGTATGCAATAGTTGTTTTACACATAATACAAAAACTGAGTGAGGTCTGATTTTTTCACCAGAGACCTAAACTTTTTAGCACTGTTTAAGTCGTTTACAGTTTTGCATCTGTTTCATCAGGCATTCGTGCAATGTGTGCGAACAGGGATAGGCGCCTTGACTGGACTATGGCTGAGAGATGGGGTTGCTTGGTTAACCTTTTGACTTCGTCGTTGCGCACATGCTGTTGCCACTAATTGATTCCTAGCAGCATTCTCAGACACCACTGATCAAGTGCATCGATCTTGCACAGATGGTGGTTACGCGCAAACGAAATATTGCAAAAAATGTTTCTTCTAGCGTAACCACAATTAAAAAATGGGTTAGTTTTATCGGAAACCCATCATAATGTCACATGCCATTTATGGCAGAAATCACACAATGTCACCTGCCACCCGACACAAGCGAACGTTTCCCGCTTTAATCTCCAACAGGCAAACTCGATTTAGGCTACCACGGACCTACCATGCTGAGTTGACTTATGCACAATTTTGCTAAAACAATTTTTTGCAAAGTGTCCTTAACAAAGGTTCAATCCAAGTCAAGTCAATGCATTTGTTAACAGCAGCAACAAAGAACAAGAATAAGAGCAAGTTAAACGTAAGAAGACAGCATGTCTGAGCACCTTGAACTTGTTGATGAAGTCGTATCGATGCAGTAGTTCGTAGCCGACGAAGCGGAGGCCGTGGCCGTCGCTGACGTCGTTCAACGTAAACACGTCAAACGACCAATCATCAATGTTCTGCCATCATCACAACACGTAACAAGCATGTTTCCATTATCCTGAATATCGTTAACTCACTTATAGGCCTACTGAATACATCGCAACCAGCATTTACGATTACGTTATAATTACAGCATTATATAATTACATCAGTACCATGTAGTACTTAATATTCTTGGTAAAGTGGATTCTGGCGACGATTTGTACTAAAAACTATATAAACTATGTTTAGACTTATAGAGAAAATACTGCAAACTCTTTTTTTGACAATGGTGTATAAATAGTTAGCCGAAAGCAACATTTCCCAACTTAGGGCAAATATCTACAATAATGACTAATGACGCCAGTAACTATTTGTTTTGTTAAACTTCACAGTAGATTGTGACTTAGATTTGTTAGCCGAGTGGTTACAATTTTTGTTTAGAAATATCAAGTTAACTGTAGCGGGCGCCGGATATACAACATAAATATAATTGAGGCGTAACTATGTCAGTAAGGGCTTGGTCACACGAGGCAATATTGCTTGGCTGGGCAATACTGTTGTAACAATAATGCCATACTGGGCATTAGCTCATTTTAGTAAACCTCACACACCGTAATATGTAAGGTGATTTAGACCAATTGTATCTACGAGTGTTATGATGAGATTTAGCAATGTCTAATAATGACCACAACATCAGTCACTATTTGTATACCATTACTATGACACATCAGGCGCAATGTTGGCAATGCAAAAGTGGACTTTTAATCAAAATTCAGTATCAACTAAGCCGCCGAGGCGAACGGCCGCATAATACTTTGATACTGGGTCTACATATTTTTACCTGCAGGTAAACTCGAAAGTTATAGCAATACTTTATTCTTTCAATAACTCAGACATTTGCTCAAACTCTTAATAGACTAATGAAGATGCTATTGAGAAAACTGCAATAATACCCTAAGTAACGGTTGGACGGCTGGGGGAATGTCTTGACCCGACGAGCTTGACATTCGACGATAAATCCTGTACCATCCCGCAGTAAACAGGCAAAAACGTTAAAAGTTAGTCTTTTATGGGAAACTCATGGCAGAAAGTGTTACCTGCCACCCGACAGAGGTGAAGGCGTCCAGCCTTAACCCGAGCGAGACAGGCCGGTACCGTACTCAATTTAACTACCCAAGAGAGATGAAAAGTTGAAGCGACCTTCGTGTTGATTATATACCTAGATGGGCTGTTATTAGCTTCGCCATAAAGAAGTCCGCCGACGTGGTGGTTGGTAGGAGAAAGTGTGCGTGTAAACCTTGGTTGTCGGACGAAGCATTCGACATGGTGGAAAGGAAGCTAACGGCACGGAAACAAGGCGACCACCAGGAACGCAACCGTCTGAGAAGGTTATTCGACAAGACGGCAAACCGGACAAAGAATGATAGATGACAGAGCAGTTCTATAACCGTATAGCTAATGAAGCAGAAGCCGGAATGGTACGGAATGATCTTCGCGCAGCATATCGAGCGATCAGAGACTTGGGAGGTAACACGCAGGCCCAACACAGTGGTTCACCGATCAATGACTTATTGGGTGTTCTCTGCAAGTCAGAAGAAGACACCATGAGACGTTGGCCAGAACACTTCGAAGGCGCTTTGAACCACCCTCGCAGTCCACGATGTCAGGAGCTCGATGATGCCTCGAATACCACACTGCCAGACGCTAGCATCCCAGATGACGCTCCCAGTTTAGATGAAGTCAAGCGTGCCATACGGAGATTGAGAAACGGCCGTACCGCGGGGCTGACGATATTCCACCTGACCTGTTAAAATGTGCCATCGATCCGGTCAGCAGAGCTTTACATGATCTATTCTGCACCATCTAGAAGTTAGGGAAGGTGCCGGCAGAGTGGAAGAAAGGTATTGTGCTGTCACTATACAAGGGGAAAGGATCACGGTCCGAATGTAGCAGTTACAGACCAATCACCTTTCTGTCAGTCCCAGACAAAGTATTTGCACATGTCCTCCTCGCCAGACTTGACCACCTGCTTCAGAAGCATTCGTCGGCCTCACCAATCCGGATTTTTTCATTGTCGTTCTACACTGGATGCAATCTTAGAATTGCGTTTGTTGGCGGAAATCCACAGTGAGTTTCAACAGCCGATGCATGTCGCATTTGTGGATTTGAGAGCAGCTTTTTTATTCCGTAGACAGGAACGCGCTCTGGAAGGCCATGCGTGGGGTCGGTGTTCTCTCGGTACTCATGAACCTGATCATCGACCTGCACACTGCAACGTCCTCCAGAGTGCGCCTAGCAGGCCACCTCTCCGAACCATTCACGACGACCTCCGATGTAAGGCAGGGATGTGTCTTGGCTCCCGCTCTGTTTTGCCGAGCGATGGACTATATTATGAATCGCGTCAGTCGTAAAGTCGGTATTCAAGTTGGCCAGCTCACTTTCACGGACATTGACTATGCTGACGACGTCGCTCTGCTTGTTGACAAAAAGAAAAGCTTTCGCACCGCTCTCGCAGCAATGGATGAAGAAGCTTCCAAGTTCGGTCTTCGAGTCTCTTGGACCAAGACAAAGCTCCAGAATCTTGGTTCGGGATTGACGTCATCGCCAATAATAGTGGATGGTAACACTGTTAATTCGGTAGAAGAGTTCACATACTTTGGCAGCATACAGTCGAGTTCCAGCAACTCCGGACCAGAATACATTCGGCGCGTTGGACTTGCGGCTAGTACAATGAAAAGACTCGAGTGTATCTGGAGTAAGAGCAAGCTCAGTATTGCCACAAAACTCAGAATACACGGTACTCCACGTGCGTGTTATCCATACTACTGTATGGCTCCGGAACCTGGATTCTCACACAAGCTGATTGGAAAAAATTGGATCCCTTTCATCCACGGTGCCAGCGATGCATCCTGCACATCAGCTGGTAGGCCCCTACGATTTCGTGTCTAACGATGAGGTTTTGCGTCGTTCTGGACTGTTCGACGTCTCTTACATCGTCCGTAAACTAACACTGGGTCTCTTTGGTCACGTCGCCAGACTTCGAAGTAATGCACCGGCAAACCAGGTCCTCCGAATCTGTACCAAGACGATGGACGGTGACCGGCCGTAGCAGGAGTGGAGACGCGCCAGCGGTCGTCCATCCACCACCTGGATCCACCAGATCTGCCGTGACACCGGTGTTACAGCGACGGAAGCCCTGGAGCTAGCGGAGGATAAACCGTTCTGGCGAACGATCGCAACGGCGCGACGCTTCGGCTGATCGCTTCGCGTCGCATGATCATGATGATGATGATGATGATAATTTACCCGTCCGGTATTACCTTGCCCATGCATGCAAGTAGTAACGACTTGATAGCGACGTGACCTGCAGTCGAACTCACGACCTATCGATCGCAAATCCGACATCCTACTGTTACGCCACCAAGCAACAACTAAACTAATGACAGCTGTGCCAAACAGGATCGCATTGCATTGCGGATACTGTACAGAAAACCAAAAAAATTAAGTAGGCCTAAACCAAATAAATGCAGAATTTTTCAACAATCGCAATCATAAAATAGTTAAGGCTTACTACAATTTATGTACATAATTAATTTGCTTATTTATTCATATTTGAACGTACACTTTGCACCTAAGGGCTAACATGAGTGGGCTCAGCCTTCCAGCTTTGGCTTAACTCCCTCCTCACTCCGCTACGATCTGCTACTCCGTCTATTTATCTCCTTGCGCCATTATTTAGTACTTATTTAGTACTTATGTGATAACTTAAGTTTTCCCACTGCTGATAAGTAATTAAGTAACCACTCTATTGCGCCGTTAGCCAGAAAAATAGGAAGAGTTTTTTATTAGTTCATGAGCGTAGGTCTACAGGGGCAGCAGCATTCAGGCCCGTCAAGAGGGTGGGGTAGGGGTAAGCTACCCCGGGCACCGCGACATTTGGGGGCCCCGCCGTCGCTCAGAAATATAAAGTACATCAAAATGCACCATTTTGAAAAAAAAACAAATTCAAGAATTTCTTCCCAATGGAGCCCTGCGAACATGTTTGGGGCCCCGTGAGAATGTTTCCCCGGACCCCCCCCCTGTGGCTCTCTATGACCATTAGCCAATTTAGCTTTTATGGCCATGACCATAGTAGTTTTAAGCGTTTTATGGCCACTAATGGCTATATAAGAGTGGCGGCACGTTGTGAAAGATGCTATGGCCACAAACTATGCTATATTGGCCTTTTATATAAGTATAAATGTACACCGTGTCCGGAAAAAAGAGTCTACGGTATTTTCGACATTTCTTTGACAAACTTAAACATATTTTCACAACTTTTGGCATGTGTCGTCCTGAATATTCACCTGAATAAACTATCGAGCCATTTTCTCTTTATACTGCCATGTCACTACGTAGAGCTGACGTAAGTATGACGTCATCGAAAATGCCGTTTTTATTGTATCGGAGGTGAAAAACGCTAACCGTGTTTCGGCTAATAACTTTAACAAATTTGAACGTATGTTTATAATTTTTGGTAGATAACATTGAAAAAGTAACGCGCAACTGACACATACTGAGAGTCCATTTTGTCCGAATAATGATGCCACTTTACCGTGTAAAATAAAACACTCTTCGTATTCTTAATTTGCTTCATACGAAAATAAACAAAAATGCAGAAAAATAGTTTTTTTTGCCTGTGGCTGCCTTAGTTGTCAGCAACAGTGACAAAACCTCCCATTAACTAACTTTTGAGTCAACAACTTTTTACAAATGTACAATACCGCGACGCTAATGGGGTGTTTACGCGATCCAGCAAACGTCCACCAAACTTCCAGCAAATGTAATGCTGGACGTTTACTGGATCGTGTAAACACCTTATAACGCATGCTGCAGAAATGACGCTGCTCGCTGATAACGGCTGCTGCACAACGACGTTCCTGTACTGCACGCGACTGCCACACTTAACATTGCGAAAATCAAGATTAGGTTAAAATTTTTTGATAAAAAGTAATTTATTTCTATGCCAACAATGTTTCAAGCTTTATGCTGCAATTTTCTTTCATCAGTTTTCCTGTTTTCGTACTGCAGAAGCTCATTTAGACGTTATCTGTCCGCAAAAAATGGCATTTTTCATGACGTCATGATTACATTAGCTATACTCAGTAAGAAGTAAATTTTGAAGATAAGTTTTAGATGTTTTTAGTAAAGCGTATCAATGTAATAATCTATGCCAAAATTATAAAAGCATATTTACATTTGCTGAAGTTATTCAGAAAAAAGTGCAGACTTTTATCCGGACACGATGTATAAATAAGCCAAGAGCGTTTAAGCAGTGATAAAAATGGCGACTATTACTTACTAGACTGAAAGGGGTTAAAGTGTGCGTGTGGCAGCGGGCAAAAGGTTAACTGGCCTGTCGACGACGATGCCGGCTCGTATGGCATGTGCAACGCTGCGGAACTTGAGTTGTTTCTCGTCGGTGAGTCGTTTGGGGGCGTTGGCCGCGGCCGTGCGAGTGAACGTCAGAGTCAGCCAGTCACGTACCTCCCGCGGCACCCGGTCACCCTCGACTACTCCGAGTACGTCGTCCGCCAACACACCCTCGTCTGTCACTCTGCTGAATAATAATAATAATCGTCAACGTCGTCGTAATTAGCCAATTCCGATTTGCCTGGCGTGATATAGAGTTTTAAAAAGACAACAAGATCACAGTACAAGCTCAACAGGTGGGAAGAACGGTAAGGCAGCACGATTGCTGCTCGTAAAACTGCACTTAGAACCTTAATATACTTAATATGTGAACAAAAATCGTAGTGGTTTTACAGTACCGGTACCGACAAGTGACGTAGCCTACTGGTAAACACTGATTGACAAACAACATGGGCAGACTTTAATCGACGTTTTTCGCCACAGTTCTCTATTACATCGTTATAGCTTAGAGACCGACTGACGTGCTGTAGAGTAGCGCGTAACTTGCTTTCTCACGGTGGCCCATCCTCCATTTTCAACACATCCATTTTTTTCCTTCTTCATTGCTGTGTTTCTCGGGAAATTGCCGCTGCAGGCGCCAGTAAAAGTGTAGTCTATGCGACCACGTACGACGACACGCATAATTGCTTCGACGTCTTTTTGATTACTTTGTAGTCCTCTATCGACTAAGTTGACCACATTGTAATCCATATCTAAGTGTGTAATATAGCAAAGAAACATAGCAATATAGAAATATAGCAAAGAAACAACTCGTGCTACAAACCGCGGACTTCGAAAACGCACAGACTGTAGTAAATTTAGTAACGAATACGGATAACGTTCGTACAAATTATTGTTTCGAAAACATCACTTGTTGAGCGGAAAATGTCAAAAATAAAGTGCAATGCATAATTCGACTGCAGGGGACAACCCTCGAAACCTTCACGCTGAATCGCTTTGGGAGACGTGATCCATGACTTGATCGATCCACTAGGCCTAAATGACTGAATCCGTTTTTGGGTAAATGATAAGAAGCATGTACAAGAGTGAGATAGCCGAGAGTACGGAGCACACCTGAGTTCGACGACGTAGATGTTTTCAGCGACCTTGGCGGCGTATTCGAGTGTTTCTATGAGTTGGTCTTTGCTACAGCTCCGACCAGTGTTCAGCGTGTTGAGAATCTCGCGCAGTCTGCACAGTTCAGTTCACACGACAGCTCGGCCGGTTATTGCGCAATAAACGCCCTCCCTATCTAGGCCTAAGACAAAAATTCTGTGCTACCGGTTGCAGTCGGCAAAAAAGTACGCACGGGATTATTCTTTGTCACACGAACTTCATTATTCTGCTAACGCTGTAAATACCAATCATCATCATCATCATCGACAACCGTGGGCTCTGACGCCATTGTTACTATCGCTGCCCACCGCTGCCTATCTAGGGCAGCGTGGCTTAACTCCTGCAGGGTTGCCCCACACCACTGCTCAATGTCATCTGACCATTCTTGGTGAGACCGTCCTCTTTTGTTTGAACCATCCATCATTCCGAACACCAGGGTCTTTATCTTTCTGCTGTCGTCCATTCTGCAGATATGGCCGAAGAGGCGCAACTTTCTCTGTATCACTTTTTGCAGTACGGCTTCTGCCAATTGAATCTTTCTGTACAATTCTTCATTAGTGACCTTTTGTGTCCATCCTATCCTCAGAATTTTCCGATAGCATTTTCTCTCAAAGGACAAGATTCGGCTTTCGCAGCGTTTTGTAACTGTCCATGTTTCACAACCGTACAGCACTGTCATGTCTTCAGTATGCTGAGCTTTGTTTCCAGAGTGATCGCCTTACTTTTCCAAATCTTGTCCAAGGCCTTCAGGTTTGCCATTGCCTTTGCAATTCTGACTGCTATTTCCTTTGAACAGTTTAGGTTATATGTCATGTTGCTTCCCAGGTAGGTGAATTTCTCCACATTTTTCAGCTTAATTCCATCTATGCATATCTTACTCGATATTTGCTTATCACCAAATACCATTGTCTTTGTAAATACCGATACCTCGCGTATATCTATAGAATGCGATACCGTCGGAATAAATTAAACAAATTCATCCAAGTCTGCGTCTGCGACTCCAACAAAGTCATCGCGTCAGTACACACTTGCGTTTTTATACGTTTGTTAGCCTATATGATACAGATATGACAGCAGGACAGCGGACAGACGTATATGCATTAGATCTACACATCGCAGGACGGTCAGTTGCAATACATCAGTAGCGAATGCTTGCAACAGCGAACAGCCTCTCTATAACGACATTAACTCTAAGCCCACCGGCACGCCTTCTAATCCCGTGATTGTGAAAGTGAGCGTCCTCGGCAAGAAAATGGCTTCTTCCTGGCAAAATTCTGCTATGTTGCTAATGTTCCCGCGAACGTCACGAGCTTTTACTTGAACTGTTAAAACTGTCGCCAAGATCTGAAACTTTGAGCTTTAGCCTGAAGCCAAGACTTATTAGCTTCGCGTCGCGTTATCACAGCTGCACTCCACGCAGTCTCATTTGCCGACACAGCGTAGCGCTCTAAAGTGTCATGGGCGCCAGAATTTAATATACCTGGTGACAGTGTTGGATAAAGTAGCCAAAAATTCTCCTTGCGTAAAAGTAGAAGTGGTGACCCTAAAACGTACGACGTATATCCAACAGTTTTTTTACTGCAGCTAAAATAAAAAAAATACTGACATTTATCTGCCTTCAGGCTTCAACCCATTTAGTTAAACGCATGTTGACTGTTTTGTTTCTGGCTGGATTTGCCTTTAAAATGTTTTCTTTTTAGTCGCATTTGTGTAGGTACCAAATTTCATAGATGTAATATACGTATTTTACGTTTTTTGTAGGCATTTTTTACGTTTTAGCCTTTTAGATTTTTGTAAACTTTAAAAATTTTTTTTAAAACTTTCATTGAAAAATTTATCAAAAACTTTGAAAGGTACTGTTAAAACCACAAAAGTAAATTAATAGGCCATAGTGGTAGTAGTTTACTTAGTTGGTCTGGTGATACTTGGTCTTATAATTACGTGGATGAATTGAAATTGATTAAGTTCTTTAGTTTTAGCCATTCTGAACTTACAGCATTAGACACCAGATAAAACATTAGACAATATTGAGGCTAACGTTTTTATTCAACGTTTAAAAACGTTTTTTAAATTTTTTTGGAACGTTTTTACATTTATGCCAAGTTTATGCTCATGATTTACCTAAAACACAATTTTACAGCTGGAGAGTCATAAAACAGTTCTTGTAAGCTTATTTACAAGAATGAAAAAAACTCAAATTAAGAAATAAAATAACTACAAACTTTCAATTTAGAAACTGAAACTTTGCTCTAGAGAATTTACCGTTATGCAGCCGCTGTGCACATGTGCACTGCAGTTTTCTCGGGTTGAAATGCCAGAAAGTTTGACTGAATTTTGTGGTTATGGTCAGGGTTATGGTTAGGTTTCGGTACGTCATTACGTCTGGGGTCATGCTGATACTGACCATTTACCAGTCACTTTACCTCCACTCATTCCCAGTAGAAAAATGAGATCGAACCTTAGTCAATAGTTTTAGTGCTTCTATGCAAAATTTATATGGTGGCGCTTAATGCTTACATAAAACAGTCAGAATGAGTGTTACAATCTTAAATGTTAAGTCCTGAATGCCTATTGCAACAGAAGAACAAGACATAATAATGCAACAACATCTTAATGAGCTCGGTTACTAATACTATCAATTACAAATTATTACAATTACAATTATAAAATATTTTAAAATTGCTTTAACGTGCTTTTAGTTGTATTGCAGTAGTTGATGAGATAACTACAATGTGAGAAAAAAATAATTTATGTAATGAAAAGTAAAAAGTAACTGAAAAATCTACTCAAGTAGAAAAGTAGAGTAACGAAGTAGAACTACTTCGTTACTATTCAACACTGCCTGATGGATAAAATAGCAAACCACTACGGTAGTTCCATAATGATCTATAGGCCTAAGCCAGATTATTTCAGGGCATCGACGCATATGAAAATGATCGGTACAACAGTTTTGAGCAACCGTTTTTACTCGCCTTATCGACAATTTTCTGGTTAAACCCCGATCCAAACGACAATGCCACCCACGTAGCAGCGTATTCCACAGTAAACTGATTGAGTGGACGCAATCACATTATTGCGATTATACATCGGCTTGTTTGCATAACCCCTGACGGGGGATCAAGGGGCGAATTCTTGTGAAGCTAAAGATTTTTTGTCCATCTTCCGAAAAATTTTGTAGCCTAATTATTCGCATTTCGCACTGACCTCTGAGAACAGAACTTGAGTGCGGCGGTGGAGTCGGTAGGTGGTGCTGACGCTGGGTTTTCCCCGGCATTTCCTTGGAGAGAAGGCTCGGCTGCGTCAGACACTGGCGGTTCATCGACTTCGGCGTTGACTTGTTCGACGAGCTTCGTCGGTCTCTGGCTTGTAGCGGCGGACACGCAGCTGCTGTCCGAGATTGTCCGCTTCAGCACCGTCAGCGATCCGGTCCCTCGGTACACGCAATATATAACACTTTAGCGAAACTGGTCCTCTTCGCTGAGTAGGCTTATCCAACCATGGGTGTCTAGTGGCTACCCGTTACTGCAGGTGGAGTACTGATTTTAACACCATAAATATAGCAAACAAACTTGACCAAAAATAGAGAACGAAATGAAGCCTTAACTAACGATCATGAACACACTATAGTCTTAGAGCTTTACACGTTAGCAAACTCATCTTCCGTTCTGCTGAGGGTAGAAGGCTGAGTCTGCCTGAGCACACGATCGGTTTATTTGTCTAGCGATAAAGTTCGCTGTTCGAATTTCATCGCATGTCATTTGAAAGTAGCAAGTTACCTGTGTACTCAAACCAACTCAGCCTCCTACCCTTACTGTAAATTATCAGCTTGGAGCAGAAGTAAAATTTGACTTTAGTTGATATTGGCTGGGTGAAGTGAATATTGGCATTCTGAGCAATGGTGTAGATCTGGTCAAGAAGACGAACTATTATGGATAATCCTGATGTCTTTAGCTACAAAGTGCAGAAAATAGTTCTATCGACAGTAGAAACTAACAAGAAATCTGAGCTAATGCTTATGAGATTCACAATGCAAGTTGTCTTGATTTATCTCCAGTAATTTCGACCAAAATTCGCTTCTCAAAACAAATTTAAGGAGTGAATTTTGTTCTCGTCGCAGAAGTTCGAGTCGCGAAAAATACACTAAACCCCCTATTTTTGACTTCAAGCTCGTTCAAGGTCAACGATGTCGGTACGTCCGTGAAGCTCGTCAGCAGTGCTTGTTGACTGTGATAATCAGCAAGTCTGTGCCTATGTATTTCCAAACGTTTTCGCGCTAGTCAGTATCGATAAAATGACGACTTTTAGGGGTGCTCTTTTGACATCCCCGTTCGATAGGAATACCCTACCCAACGGCATAAAATTAGCTGACAAAAAAACAGAAACACTAGGCTATCATATGGGGTAAACCCGGAGTCTCTATCTCACGACGGCTTCGATCGGTACCGGGTTATGACATACTGACAGACAGACACCACAGCAGAATTAGGCCTAGGATAGCTAATACGCGCCAGCACATAGTGCGTTGCGCGTAAAACACGGTGCTAATATTACGTAACGTAACTGTTCACATACTTGGCAGAAATTTTCCCTGTGTCGCGCCGTCCGACTCCCCACTGTCAGCGACCCTGTTCGCAACTGTGCAGCAAGCCATACACACAATCACATAAGAAAGTTACCGATAATAAAAACAGAAAGCCCAGCTATCGCCAGGAAAAGCTGACCGCACCGCCTACGTCCGAAGCCCAGCGTCCGAATTTCAGTCACGGAAAGAAACCGATTTGTCAGAGGTGACACAGTTCCATGCACGCTATGTTAACGGAACGCTGTCTTGAAAGCTACAATAAACGCTAGTATAACAGACATCGCACATGGTCATTTCGCCAAGCGATATAAATAGCTACAGAGTAAACGAACAAGAAAAATATCGGACGCAGGTTTTGCAGATATTTCTCACAATAAAAACGTCTTGCTCGGGAAGACACGCTACAGCCTATAAAGTTCCTGTTGCAGTACTGACTTTCAAGATCATTTAAAGTGATTTTCATGTCATTTGAAAGCCAGCGATTTTCTATGCCAAATTTATATGCTTATATGAAACAGAATTATTGTTACAGTCGTAAATGTCAAGACACAGGAAGGCGAGACATTGTGATGCAACAGCAACTTAGAGAGCTTGGTTACTACTAGGCCTATATCAGTCACCCCAAAACACTTTGGTTTCAAGTCTTTGTGTCTAACGTTATCCACAAAGACCTGAAGTCTGAAGTGTTTTGGAGTGACCTCACAAAGGCCGCTGTAGCTATTGTTTACTTAGGCAGATTTAACTAAAATTTAGCAGGTTGGTC
>Ga0209367_1008214_pt1 | contig 14288 bp, 7 predicted proteins | sample WorMetLIZISLAND2_FD_187412 | JGI IMG/M metagenome (GOLD analysis project Ga0209367, IMG submission 187412) | Marine gutless worms symbiont microbial communities from Max Planck institute for Marine Microbiology, Germany - Olavius geniculatus... ... | reverse complement strand
AAATTTAAATTTTGTAACCCCCAAAAGGCACTTCCTTGCGCGAAACCGCGTCATATGAGCCATCGTGCGTTAAAATCAGTTCAGTCGTTTTTCCTGTAAAGGACGGCAAGAAAAAAAAGGGAAGGCACAAAAAGTCACGCAAGAGTTATATTTCACCTGTTTGGGGGGAAGCCCCCCATAAACGGATTTTCACCAAATTTTGCAAATCAGGAGATATGCTGGACGTAATCATTTGTGCAAATTTCGGTGTGGAAAAATTAAGGGGTTTGGGGAATACGAGGGGTCAAATTTTGGAGTTTCCCATTGAAATGGCTGGTCACCTTTACAACAGGGCTGGCGCTACCGCGCAGCCTGTGATGGAGCTAACCTTCTTTTTCATGCCAAAAACAGACAGTGAGAACTTTCTAAATGTCGCTCATTCTAACAGCTGTCAGTGAATGACAACTAATAAGCTGTGTAAATTCGTCACATTGCAATTCTTATTTACTAATTTAACATTTGAGATTTTGTCAGCTGCTGTTGCCTTCTTTGGATATATTCCATATGCCACTAGATGTCACCACAGCAAACAATTTTTCAAAGTTACAAGAAAGTTTGTAGAACTGAGACGAGGGATCGTCCAGTCCAAACTCCACGATGTAATACTCGATCCTCATCGTTCTTGCTTATCCACTGACATTTTAGTTATTGTGCTAGATTAAACTGGCAGCTTGTTTGCCGGTTTTCCTGTGCAAATCATTCATCATATTGTATCGTTTTGTGGTCATATGGCAGAAGTCAAAGAAGGCAGAGGAAGATGAGATTGTGAGTGATGGGGGCAGTGAATCAGATGACGAGTCGAGACGTAGGCATAGTGGCTCTGACGCCGACAGCCCGAGTACTGCCGCTGCTGGTGGTGACAAGGACAGGAAGCGCAAAAAACCTAGGTATGGTACTTTCACACTGTGCTCATGCTGAAGCCAGTCCTGTCTTTGTTTTGCTGCATGTACTTACTTGCTTAACAGTTAATATATTATATGAATAGGTTTTTTGTCTGATAGGCATGGTTTCGAATAATGAATTTATGGATAACAACTTAGAAAAAAAGATAAAGTTTTCTTAGTCTGCAAAAGAGTCTTGTTTATGTCGCTACATTAATGTGCAAATACTCTGTATCTCAACTTGTAATAGTTTTTTTATAGTTGTATGAAATGAAATATGGTTAGAAACAATGCACATGGATGTCATGATGATGTTTCATGTATTCTGTTGTCTTATATTATACAACTACAATTAGGTTATTTTTTTACAAATTTCCAGTTAAATAAAGCTTGCTAAGTCATTCACTTCTGCAGGACTGGCTTCATCAGTGTCAGCTGACGAATCCAGCGACTGACGAGCCGTCTGTTGATGATGTATGCATTGTAATGCAACACTGTTCAGTGGCACGTACAAAAGCAACAGAACTGAACCAAAATCTCAGTGCTGTTGCGTATAAGGAGTGTATTGAGCGAACAAACTAAGCTGAAATGTCAGTGCCGTTCAGTTCATTTCTGTCACTGTACACGCCGTAGGGCAGAGTTGTAATCTCTGTCATTATGTATTATGAGCTGAGAGATGTTACTGCTTATGTAGATGATGCTGGTTGTACTACTAGGCTAATGATGAGGCTCATTGTAGCAGTAATGCTGCTGCTGCATTGAAGGTCTCATGGCAGACATGGGAAAGGTGGTGGCGGTTCCAGCGCACGTCGCAAGCGTCATGGAGGAGCCGCCAAGTCCCAGAAGCCCCCGACTGATGACGGCTTGACAGCTAAACAGCGCCGCAAGGTTGTCTCCAAGGCAATCATATCTTCGTCGTCATCCAGCGGATCTGAGGACGAAGACCAGTTAGTACACTTGCTCGTAGACTTGTGTGGGTCATTCTTTTTATGCAGTCGTCCAAACAGTTGCCGCTCTGTATGTCTACTCAGTTTAGCTACCCCAGAGGGACGAAAAGCTGAGTTGACCTTAGTGTTTGTTGGTTATATCCAAGACGGTTTACCTGTCCGCAGACAGTCACCCATCCCTATAGTCACCTGACTGGGAGTCAGTCAAACTCGCAGCTTTTTGATCATAAGCTCAACATCGTTGTCACACTCCACACAGAAACACATAAAATGGAATACAGAGCTTTGCCATGCGTACTGATTGAATACTGTAAATGTTAATGAACAGTCCATTTTTTGAGCGTGTTTAGTTTCTGTGGGTATTTCATCTGACCACCTCTTGTGGCATTTGCCTATCAGCTACTGCTGCTGCATGTAAATAACTAGTTACTGGTCCTCTACACTTAACTTCATTTGGTTGACATCCCTGAATCCTGTCCAACTAATCTAGGCAGCCACTACACTGCTAATGTTATTAGCATGTCTTCACTGATCCAGTTTCTAGTCAGTCGTGTGATGCCTGTCTGTTACAGAGGGAAGGCAGCAGCTTCAAAGATGCGTGCGAAGGTGTTATCAGACAGCGAGGCCAGTGACAACGCGAGTGATAAAGGAAGTGATAGGGCCAGTGACAGAGCGAGTGAGAAGGCTGCTGGTAGTGATAACGAGGCCAGTGATAGGGGGAGTGATCGGGGAAGGAAGTCACGCTCAGCATCTGTATCATCAATGTCATCACGAGCATCAGCATCAGCAGAACGTCATGGCTCAGCCTCACCTCCGCCTCCGCAACTCACTTCACCCATGTCAACCGGTGAAACCAGCGACTGAACCAGCTTCTCAAATTCTCACGCAATATTGTCTAGGCCCGTGGCAGGATTTTCCCAAAGGCAAGTTTGCCTCCGCCCCTGTGCTGTGAAATAACCCTCTATAAATCCAGCTACGACATCCAGGGCCTCAGTAAGCTTTCCCAGTGGTGTCTGGGGCAAAGTCCAAGCTGAAGACACATTTTTACAGATTTTTTTACACTGTTTGTGGCGTTTTTTGGTTATTTTATGCAGTACTTTCTGGTTCCAGCTGATGAGGGGGAGGGGGTAGTTCTGTTGAACCTTCTCCTCCTGCTCCTTGGTTATGGGCCTGCCATCTAGGGCAGCAAGTTGTATTTGATGAAACCAGTGATCGATGAACAATCTCGGGATGATACGCACATTGTAATGCTGTTCAGTGTAGAGTTGTACTTGGGTCAGTGATGTTGTGGCAGAGGGGAGGGAGTGCTTTTTGCCTGTCAGAAAATTTTCTTCCAAAAATACCAGTGGCTGGAAATTTCCTACTGTGACTGAATTTGGGGGCAAAATGTAAATTTTGAGCAACGTAATCTCCTGTTCAAAATTTTCAGCTGTCTGTCATAATTGGGTCTGCCAACACCCCAACATTTTAACCCAAAATGCCGCTGCTTGGGCTATACATTGTCAATAGAAAAAGATCTGAATGAAAGACAAATGAAACCATTGTGTGAATCATTCTGTCCAACATGTACAGATTGTTGGGGCAATGCTGTGGTCAGGTCACGTCTATAATGGATAGGTCCTGTTTGTGTCTTGGGTTGTGTGGATGTGTAAGCTGATAGTTGAGGGTAGTCTGAGGTTAGTCTGTCTTGCTAAATTAAACAAAACATAGTTAAGAGAAACGAACATCTTCTACAGAGACTATGAACATTTTAGTCTGCCTACTTGACTGGTTGAAAAACACACCGTAATATGCCTCGGTGCACTTTTTTAGATCGTTGCTAAACGAATGTCTGTCCTTTTGTGTTCAGCTTTTCAGACTCAACTATTAACTTCACCGTCACCTCTGTATTCTTCACCCATGTCAGTGCTAATTCTAAGACATGGCACATGCTAATAGGAATTAAATCGGGCATCAGGTGTCTGTGCATTAGGCACAATTGAACTAGGTACAGATGTACAAACCAAATGGTATAAGAGCATAGTAAGGTTTAAATCAACACAAAAACGTAAAAATACCAGGGAAATGCTTACAGTGTACAATCAGCATTTGCAACAAACATCCAATAAAACGAGGAAATGAATCCATAAACAATTACCACATGGTAAGATTCAACAAAACTCTCTGTACAGTCTTATACAGCTGTGTCAGAAAGCCAACGCAAAACATCATTTGGTCATATGTACAGGGTTGTAGTTGCACTTAATACATGTGTGATCAACAATCCTTGTAGCTCAACATATGGGCTATTTATACAAAAACAGTAACCCAGAAAATAATCAACATTAAGTTTAGATGAATTTAGTGGGCTACTTTTGGACAGACGTTTTAATTAGTCAGTGTCAAATCCACAACAGCTTTACTCAGTAATCAACTATACTGCAAACTACAAAGAAGAAAAGACAGTAGAGATATTCATGAAAAAATAAAGCAGAGACTGAAATACTGCAATGTGTTATCTGGGTTGCACTTAACTGGCCAGTAAATGAGTGCTATGTTGCAGGAACTTGGCAAATATTGCCATTTGAGCATAAACAATAATTCTACCTATAGCTTTTATTACATTATTGTTTGTAAACATTTTGTTAAGCTCAATGGATTTTGAACAGTGATGGACAGACAGTCAATTAGTCAAGTCTGCCTAATCATACAAAGCTAGACTGAACCAGTCTTGAAGTGGCCCAAAACACCATTCTGCACAATGCATGTAAGTACTCAGCAGTCACTTCGATAATTGTTAACAGCTGTAATGCCAAAGTGTCAGAGTAAAGAGACTAGAAAAAAACTGCGGATTTCATATCCATCACAGCGAATAACAGAAATGAATTTCATTGTGAAACCAAAGGCTTTCTGTTTGAACTACTAGTTCATTTACACAAACAGAAAATCGATCAAACCAGCTACAAACTAGCTAACTTGCACACGTAGTTAAGTACTAGTTAGGGATAATAAACAAACTGGATTACATGATTCAGGGTTCCCACTTGTTTACTGACAAAAAATTCATGACTTTTCCAGCACTTTCCAAGACCCACATGAAAAACTTTCTAGGACCATGTTTAAATATAACATACTAGCACCACAAATATAAAAGTGGGATTACAAGTAATCTGTGAGTGAAGCAAGCAGAAAAAATGATGTCTATTTGAGCCTATAAAAAGCATGATTTTTAAAGATATTTTTCCAGGACTTTCCTGGCCCAAAGTGATTTTCCAGAACTTTCTAGGTCCTGGAATTTTCAAGAAAAAATCCAGGACTTTCCAGGAGGCGTGGAAACCCTGATGATATGACAGCAACCAATTAAGCTGTTTCATACCAGTAAATCAACGATATTTCAATCAAATACTAATGAAAATCATGCACACCTTTCTGAGCATCATTCATAGGCAAACACAGAATTTGGGTAAAGAGGCAGAGGTAGGAATTTTTCTGGAAGGGTACAACGTCAACCAGTGAGTATAGGCGCGGGGCGAGTTCTGTAATGCTAGATCAACAATGGAACCCCTGTGAAAACAAATTGGTGCATTTAAGGCCAAAGTATAACCTGGTATTCTCACGAACAACCAATATTCACAGATGCATATTTTAACAGCAGTTTGTGGGAGAAGTTGTTGTTCAGCCCACGAGTGATGCCAAGCCCCCATACGCTTATTGGTACATAGCCCACGTACATTGTACACAATGTTTCATCAGAAGAACCCCCTTTTCTCTTTTCCATAATTCACTTCAGTGACATCAATTTACATGAAATTTTTACCAGTTGTACCTGAAGAAATACTAATTCAAAATATTCCAACAAAATGTGGCTTTTGATTAAATATTCTTTGTTAGTCATGACGTAATGATTCGGGGTTCCCACTTGTTTACTGACAAAAAAATCCAGGACTTTTCCAGCACTTTCCAGGACCCCCATGAAAAATTTTCTAGGACCATTTCAGCAACTAACAGCACCAGTTGAGACAAGCAAGCTTATACTCTCGACACATTATGACGACACCGTTACGTCACGACTAGCAAAGAATATTTAACCAACAGCCACGTTTTGTTGAAATATTTTGCATTAGTATTCCTTTAACTACAAGGGGTAAAATGTTGTATAAATCGATCATCATTTGAGTGAATTATGAAAAAAAAAGGGTGCTTTGTTATGAAACACTGTGTATAACTAGCCTACATGCTAGTTATAGCCTGGAATCACATCTGATGCCAGTCATACAAGTGTAGCAAACAAACACAAGAACACCAGCATAAAAATGTTCTAAAATGTAAAATTTCAAGAAAGGCTGCACATGAGAAACGTAAAGCTGTATAACGATCACACAATGTAGCACATTCACTAACATCGTGCATTCCATCAAGTGTCAAGTTTTAACGTCAAGTAATGGATCGTGGTACAAACCACTGTGCAAGAGCATCTAGCCAATAAAAGTCCTGCAGTGGCAGTACAGCAGGCTCAACAGGAGTAATTGCAAAAGGTAGCTGATTAGCAAGATCTGTAGAACACAAAAAAGACTTAATACCCTTAGTACAGCTATCATCTCCTAATGGTAACAAATCATATCCTATGAAATTTAGTGAATCACCACCAAAGTTTAATTACTTTGCCTTTCACTAATCTAGCTGACAGACAGACCAAAAAATATAAAATTGCATTGGTGGAGGTAATAATTCTGAGGTTAGCATGAAAAAAACTAGTGATGATAAGTAAGTAAGTAAGTTAGTAAGATTATTTAAAAGGCGCAATTTAACAATAGCCACAATGCGCCGCGCTCTCAACGCCCGAACAAAAATGTCAAACTGCCATTTAAACTGTTCAAAGTTAATGGTAATCTAAATCTTTGCATTGTTGAGTACAGTTCTAGTAAAAAGAAGTGTGCTCCTTTGCACACTTTGACATGGCAGCAAGACGCTTGATGAACCCTGTGTCCTTGGGTTTCTCCAGCCCTCGCATCATTCGATGCTTCATGACCGACACAAACTCCTTGTTGCTCAGTTCACCATCGTCTGTCAAACAAACGGTTACACCCTTCCTTTTTAGCACTGCAGTTACAATGATTTCAGTCAGTGCAATTTTCAGAAGGTCTACTACCAACAACTTCACAGTTTGATGACTGTTTTGCTGCAAATTTCCTGCTCTTGGTGGCAGTGAAAACAAGAAATTTGAGCTAAGGCTCACGAGACGCGCGAAAGCCTATAGCAGTTCCTGTTCACAAACTCTCAGTTTATCTCCAGCTGTTTACACGAAAGACTGGCCAACAACGGTAAAATAACGACTTTTACAGGGGCACCGCTCTCTGATGCCCTCGTGCGCAAGTTTCGTTGAACCTAAAAAATCGAAACTTAGACCGTCGAAATCTACGTTCAATGCTAAAAATTTCATATGCAGCTTGTCTATGTGTATGTCTCAATTGGTTTCAGCACAATTTGCTCTTGAAAAGTGTCTCACAGTCCAAAATCGCCAAGAAATCCATAAAAACCCCTATTTTAGCGTTCAAGGTCATCCAAGATCATTGAAATCGGTAGCAATCGAGAGCCAGTGTACGATTTCCAATTAGTGATTAATAGTAACCTAGGTCCTATCTCGCACCGTTATTGAGATATAGCGACTTATTGGCCAAAAATCACAAATTTTTCCCACCTCCCCTCTCATTTAGCGCCCTCGTTCGGGGTGACCCGCTTCAAATTTCTGGAAAAGCTTTATGGTTCCTGAAACTAGAGTTCCGGGCAGCCGGCGGTGAAAATTTGGTAATCCTAGCTTGCACCATTTTTGACTGATCCACCCATGTGACAGACAGACAGACGGAGGGACGGACAGAATTGCGATGGCTAAGACGCGGTGAAAGCTTTCGCATGTAAAAAGCACAAATTGCTATATATCAGTATCAGGCAAAGAGATGGAATTTGCTAGCCAGTTGGCATATTCATGATCACTGTAGTGTTGGACAGTTCAGGTAAAAAATAATGCTTAACAGTGAAAGCAATCAGAGACCAAATGCTGCCATTTGGCCAATATGATGAATCTAACATCCATTACCTACGTCTCGCCCACTTTTTCAAAAACTTCATCCAAAATTTCCTAGATCAGTATCTTGACCTGCATTCAGGAACCTTGGATTCACAGCCTGAATCAGATCACCACCAAAATCTGAATGTATACTCTTTTCGCCACTCTTCACCCTTGTGTAAAATTTCATCAAATTCAGGCACTTTACACCCCTTTTAGTAAATGGTAATGAATGATAAGACGATCACAAATCTACAATAGAATATGGATTGACACTGTAATCTAGCTAGTTACATGTGCAATCTGTCCCGAAAACTTCATCAAAATCTGTTCTTTATAACTTTTTGAATAATTTAGCCAAATGGACAGACTGTGTGCTTCATAGTTCATAGTGATCAAGACAAGAAGACAGACATCAGTCAGTACTGACCATTCTCATCGAACAGTACAAAGACGACATCAACAAGATGATCACTGAGCTCCACATGGGCGACTGTCCGAGCCACGTGCTTCAGTGTTGCTGTACCATAGTAATACACAACAGCATCCGTCACATCACTACATATGTTAGAAACATATCATGTAATAACCACGTTATTGTGCAGCCATTCTGACAGACTGCAACACTGGTCTTGCAGATCCATCTGCCCAATACAGGCTACCAACTAAAAAAAAATAAAAGGCACACACAAACATGCAGTCAATCAAAATTATCTGGCTGTGGTCACAGCTTACTCACTTCCACTGACTACTTTGACTACTTTGCTAACCAACCAACTTTACCAAAGTTATTCCACATCAGATCTGAAGGTTGATTTACAAAGAATCTTAGCAATTCACCTGTGAATTTGCCAGCTTTATTTCTATGTTTCTAAATTGACAATTTTATTTAGAATTTCCTACTTTTTATTTTGTTATGATGTTTTCGTAAACTGCATTCCCTTCTTAAGATAATTGTTAAGTCTGATTTTTCCCAAGTGAAGTCTTCCTACAGTCTATTAGATTCCATGTTTAACCAGGCCCTATATTACTAGCATCGGTGGCCTAAGCAGTGGCAGCGTCCGCTGTAGGAATAGAAGCACTGACCTTTGTCGATGGAGGCTCCTGCAACGTGATAGAACATGAGAGCAGTGTCGACATCATTGATGTGTTTCAGCACTTGGAAGAAGTCGATGTACTCTTCAAAACTGATCCCCTGCACCACAACGACCACAGCCAACATGTTCTGAAAACACCCAAAGAATTAGAATACCATACGAGAAATGGAGTCAGTCAACCTCTTTAAAAAGTGCTCTGAAGACATCTCTGTTTCACTGACTATTTGTGAAGACCACTATGCTGTGCCAATGTTATGATTTCGCCATGTTACAACGTTATAATTTGAGCAATCTTTCAGAAAGATATTACCGCCTTCCTTTGCAGAGTTAATCAATGATCTACAGATGACGATAATGAAGGTGATAACAGACTGATATCATCTGAATCACATTCAAGTGTTGTAAAACTTACAATATTCTCGCCCTTGAAAGCCTTCTTCACTCTCTTAAGCATGCGGACACGTCTCTTAGCATTGTAGCCGGCGTAGACAACGAGACTCTCAGCAAAGTCTCGCTCACAGATCCGTCCATCGTGCAGCTCAAACCGATTAAACTGTTGTCAGACACATTGTAGTGTATGTAAAGTCATCAGCAAGCTACACAAATTAATCGAATTATAACCTTTACTTACTAATCTGTTGACGTTTTGACAACTGCTGTTGCCTCCATTGGAATGATTTCTGTTCTATGCTAGAAGTCACTACGGTGAAGAAGGCAACAGTGGTTGTCATAAAGTCAACTAATTAGTAAATAAAGGATAGCATTCGACAGATTTATACAGCTAATTATTTACTGTTTCAACTGATCGCTTTATTCAAGGATAAAGCCCTGTCTCATATCTTAGATATAAGGCAGCACTGATCTCCATTTCCTTAGCCCTCAGCCAGACACCAGCTTACACTATGAGACGTGCTAGTGCATCATGCCGTGTGCCCGTGTACTCCCCAGCTTTTCTGATATTCACTGCACCTACAGATGGTCAGGCTGAGTTGATTTAGGTTGCTGAACAGACTGGGACCAAATCAAGACCAAAGTTACCAAGTGAGCTAAAAACTGGTACTCCTGCCACGGGAAAAGTTCACATCAAACCTGGCTTTTCTATATTTGTTTATTTTTGAGCCATAAAGGATAGGCAAACAGACTGGCAAGACCCACCAGGACCGCAGCACAGTAATAAATCCGAGAATAACTTCTGTTGAGTAGCGGACCTCGATGCTAAGAATTTCATGCTGTAGTTGTCGCTGGAACGTGAGGAATCGTTGGAACGTGAGTTTCTGGTCGAGTCCTCGGCCAAAGAAGTACTCAGCCAGCCCTGTGTTCATGGACTTGAGAGTGTTGCCAGTGACTGAGTGATCACGATGCCTCATACCAACACTGCTTTGTGACCGAAGCACGTCACGCACCTAATCACAATCACAATGAGTGAATGAATGAACAGAACATCTATTAGTATTGCAGCCAAAAGGCTGGATTGTGACAATACAGAAACATACACTACAAAATACAAGGTAATAAAATGTGACAAAAAATGTCAGAAAAAACAGTGTTGGTGGTCACCATATAAAATGCTAGATAAAATGTACTGACAATCAATAACAGAGAATGGAATAAAAGATCTTCTAAATTTTTCAGTTCGCACAGAATAATGTTCAAAATTGTAATGATTACTGTGCTGATTATTCCAGAGGTTCATCAATAGGTTAATACTAGTAAATACATTGTTTATGTTTAACTGTATATGTCATGATTATGAGTGGTCGATCCTGTATAAAAAAAGCAGGAAACGTACACTTGAACAAAATGCACATACTCATAATTTATGTAAAAAAAACTGTTCAGTTTATATACAGTGTGAGGGTGACATCGTGGTTGTAGATATAAAACAGCACAAATCACAATGTAGAAATTCAAACATCACCATTACACAATGTCAGAAGAACTTTGCTGACTGTGTAATGTTAAAGTTTGAATTCTTACATTGTGATTTGTGCTGTTTTATATCTATAACCACGATGTCACCCTCACACTGTATATAAACTGAACAGTTTTTTACATAAATATTTGCAGTTTTATTGCGGTTGGATGTAATCTGGAGCTGAATAAAATCGGACAGTAAAATAACCACTACAATTACTACCACAACTACTGCTACTCCTATTTCTACTTTGACTATAAGTAACCCTTACTTAACCATTACCATACTCTACCCCTACCATAACCTACGTCACCCCTTTTGCTACCATAACCCTACACCTACACTATTACTATCTTGCCCCTATCCTTACTACTACTACTACTACTACCACTACGTATACTGTGATGGAAGTCACATTTTTGACAAACCACAATAACAATTTAAAATGACCCAACACTAGCACCAACGTTGTCTGCTGGCATTGTCATGGATACTATCAACTTCCGCTAAATTTAACGACTCAAAATCTGTCTGTTATGTCTCCAAACTCTACTTTTTGCCAGTATTTTATTTATTTTATTGTGCATAAAGTAAATTTAAAATTTTTTTATCTTGGAATACGAGCTACTTCGCTTAATTCTATGGGTTTACTATCAATTAACGTTCAAAGCGGAACGTTCAAAGCAGACGGGTGTCATATCTCGCTTTAAGCAGCTCTCAAATTAGAAGATTCTGTCGTTAACTTTTAAAATGTCATACAAATCTAATGTCTGATTAAATAATTGTAGTAATGTTAGAAAATGTAGAAATGTTTTTGTTGCTAGATAATAACGATTTTTCGTATATTTAACGTATGATTTTTGCGGGAGTGCGTATACATGTGCGCTTTTGAATAATTGCGCACTGCTCATGCCAAATAAACTGATCTCGAAAACACTCCATCGGACGCAAAGATCTTCGATATATCTCTTATTTAAGCTGAGTTCTAACCCATTATGCCCCAAACTTCATTGCCATGGAAATGAGGGTCACTCGGGGAAAAATTTGGTTGGCAGCATTCGATGGCCCATCCCCGAAAACCCCCTTATAAATGCGAAAACCTTGCAGATATCTATTACACAGACCAAGTTATAGTCAATTTTGTCCCAAAATTTGTTTCCATGGCAATGGGGGTCAGCACGGAAGAAATTTCAATGACACCATCAAATAGCCCAGGCCCAAAAATAGGGGGTAGGTGCAAACAGCGTGCAATTATCTTTTAAGGGGCCGAGTTATGGCCCATTTAACAATTTTGTCCCAAATTTCATTGCCATGGCATCAGGGGTAAACATAAATGACACCGTTAAATTGGCCGACCCAAAACCACACCCTAAAACCAAAAATTACGACTCTATCTTACACATAGCCGGAGTTATAATGGTTTAAAGAATTGTTTAATTTTCCCCATAGGCACTATTGTAATTTTTACACGCGAAAGCAGAATGCTTCGCGTGTCTTTGCCATCGTCTGGGCGTCTGTCCATCTGTCTGTCTGTCACACTCGTGAGCTGTATCAAAACGGTGCAAGCTAGGATCATGAAATCTTCACTGTGGGCTGCCCCAAGGTCTCTAGTTTATCGTGACAAAATTTTGTGCCACTGGGTGCAGGGGTTCCCCTCGAACGAGGGCGTCGAAGAGGGGTACCCCCCTAAGATGACCTTGAACGACCTTGAACCCCTCAAAGAGAGGTTTTTAGTTAATTTTTCGCAATTTTTGGAATGCAGTGCACATTTCAACACTGAATTGCAATGAAATGGCTGGAGATAGACCAAGATAACCTGCGTATGAAATTTTCAGCATTAAACGTAGATTTTCGCAGTCCAAGTCCCGACCTCCTAGGTTCAAGGAGGCCGGTGCAGGCGGGCATCAAAGACAGCTACCCCCCTAAAAAGTGGTTATTTTACCGCAATCATCACGTGTAGCGTGAACACGGTTTCAGATAGGCACAGACATGCTGCTTGGTGACAGGCTTTTTAAATTTATCAACATCGATGACCTTGAATGATCTTGAACCCTAAAAATATTGATTTAACGTGATTTTTTGGCGATTTTTGGCTGCAAAAGAGTGAATTACGATGAAATGGATGGAGATAGACTACAATTACCTGCGAACAGGAACTGCTATAGGCTTTCGCGCGTCTCGTGAGCTTTGCTCAAATTACTTGTTCATATTTTTGTGAAAAAATAGGTTAAAATGTTGAATTTAAATTTGTAAGCCCCAAAAGGCACTTCCTTGCGCGAAACCGCGTCATATGAGCCATCGTGCGTTAAAATCAGTTCAGTTGTTTTTACTGTAGAGGACGGCAAGAAAAAAAGGGAAGGCGCAAAAAGTCACGAAGATGTTATATTTCATATATTTGTGAGGAAGCCCCCCGTAAACGCATTTTCAGTAAATTTTGCACATCAGGAGATAAGCTGGACATAATCATCTGGCAAATTTTGGTGTGGAAAAATTAAGGGGTTTGGTAAATACGAGGGGTCAAATTTAGGGTTCTCTCATTGAAATGGCTGGTCACCCTACGGTGCTGCGCTACCGCGCAGACTGTGATCACACAGCAAGTTTATTTTAACGCATCGTACAAAAGTCATGAGTGGGAGCACTATGCAATAAAAACTAGGCACAACAATAACAGAAAAAAGAAGAATCCACAATAAAACCAAAAAATACCACATAAAATGTAAATTCTTAAGTCCGTCAACAATGATAACACGACAATAACACTACAGTAAATATTCAGTGTAATAAACACACTAACAAAGTCAAAAATCACCACAATCGGGTGTGAAAGATGAAATCATTTAAAATTCAAAGTGATCACAATTTAGTAGACTCATGGAAATACCTTCTCAAACTCTTCGTACTCGACGTCTCCATCGCCATTGAGATCAAACATCTTGAATGCAATCTGAAACATCCGAGGTGGTGCTGCCACACGAAGACAGTGAGCATATGCTTTAGTAGTTCAACGCAGTACATATAGTATTTATCTCATTAACAGTTAAATACAACAAATTTGAGCAAAGCTCACGAGACGCGCGAAAGCCTATAGCATTTCCAGTTCAGTAGTTATAGTTTCGAAAATTGCATATCACTTGGACTTGGCCCATCGGGACCATAGTACACATCAGCCATAGGCGCGTGTGGCGTTGGTGACGGTGGTGCCTCCTTGTGAATGATATAGACTTGAGCAGCCCGATATCGCGAAAAAAATCAGTAAAACCCCCTATTTTGGCGTTCAAGGTCATCCAAGGTCATTGAATTCGATGGCAATCGAAAGCCAGTATACGATTTCCTATTAGTGATTAATAGTAACCTAAGCCCTATCTC
>Ga0209367_1008213_pt1 | contig 14288 bp, 13 predicted proteins | sample WorMetLIZISLAND2_FD_187412 | JGI IMG/M metagenome (GOLD analysis project Ga0209367, IMG submission 187412) | Marine gutless worms symbiont microbial communities from Max Planck institute for Marine Microbiology, Germany - Olavius geniculatus... ... | reverse complement strand
AGCGCAAAAGAGCGGATAATCACTCTGAATTTGGCTTCCGAAAGGTGTGAACGCCTGAAATACCTGTTTTTCCCTTGCATAACATAACCTTAGCATGCTCTCGCAGTGGCTAAAGTTATCTAGACCCAAAGTATTAAGCTGTTTGCCGACGACCCCCGGTCAAGAAACGCTATGCGTTACATGAGAGACATCGACCTCTCGCGGCCGTTGGACCCGATACACCTGAAACGCCTTCCCGCGCTCGCCGCGCTCGACGGCTGGTCGGCCTCATTAGGCCCCGGCCAGGTTCTCTTCATCCCGAGTCGGATGTGGCACTGGTTCAAGTACGAAACGCTGAGCCTGGCCTACGTCGTCCGCGCTCGTTCATTCAACTCCTGGCGGGCATATTCCGAGTTCGCGCGCGGTCCCCAGGGATCGCCCAACACCTTCCCTACCCATGCGGCCCTGTGGCGCAGAGTCAGCCGGCGCGAAAGGGGCCTTTGGGGCAATCTCCTGGTGGCGTTCGAGCGCCCGATCATCCTCGGCACCTGGGTGGTGATGAAGGCACTGTATCTGTACTTTCTGGAATCCGGCCGGCTGCGCCGCGTCGCATCCTGGCTGGCCGAGCGTCGGGGCCCTTCAATCTCTATAGGCCGAATTCCCCGCCGCTTGCGGCAAGAAAAAAGACTTCCATCCGATTGATACCCCGCCCCTTGGGAGGGAACGTGGACGATGGGTTTCGGCGCGGGAAGGCCGTGCCGCAAACCGCGCTCCGAGCCGGCGCCTCTACCCATCCCACGGGCTAATCACTAATCACCTCTCTCCGGTTGCCGCTGAACGGCATTGTCCCGTCACAACTTCATGCGTTTAAAAAGCCGTTCCGGAATCGACAGGATGAGCGCCATAGCCAGCCGCCAGAATGAGGGGGCATAGCTGACGTCGATACCTTTGGCGACGGCGGCGACGATTCGATCGGCGACCTGTTCGGGGGTGGCCCACAGGGCACCTTTTTCAAACGCGCTCGTCATCGGTGTATCGACGAAACCCGGCTTGACGGTAATAACATTGACGCCGGACCGGTGGAGCCGATTCCGAAGCCCCTGCAAAAAGATAGTCACGGCGCCCTTCGCAGAGCCGTAGACACAATTGCTTTGTCTCCCGCGGTCGCCGGCTACCGAGCTAATCACGGCAATGGTTCCTTGCCCTCTCCCCTCGAAGTAGTTTGCCAGATGGGTCAGGAGCGAGAGCGTACTCAGTGTGTTGATCTCGAACGCCTGCCGAGTCGAGTCGAAAGATCGCTCACACGCCTGTTGGTCCGGCAGGACCCCGTGGGCGATGAGTACCAGGTCGAGGCCGTCGAAGGCCGCGATAGCCGTATCGATGACCGCTCGGTGCCGGTCGTAATCGAGCACATCGAGCGCCTGCACCTGGACTCCGGATGCGCCGCGGACTTTCAGGTCGTCGGCAATGATCGGGAGTCTGTCCGCATTGCGGGCGACGAGGAACAGGGCATCTCCCGCTTCGGCAAAGCGCCGTGCGGTCGCCTGCGCGATGGCGGAGGTCGCCCCGATAATCAGTGTCTTTCTCATGTTCCACTTGATCCCAACCGCTACCGATCAGGCCGTCACCCGCCGCCAGAAACCGGACGAAATGCGTGGATCCAGACAGGTCTCCATGGTCTTCCAATGGGGGTAGCCGTCCCGGAAATCTTGCGGCCGCATGCGGGCGTCCTTGGCAGGATTGAGGCGTCCGCCGACCGCTCCGGTGACCCCGTCCAGCTGGTCCAGCAGACGCAGCGTCCGTTCACCCTGATTGGGAAAGTCCAGGGCCAGGGTCGCGCCCGGCAGGGGGAACGACAAGAGTCCCGGTGACGGCTGGTCGCCGAACAGCTTGAGCACGGCAAGAAAAGAGCCGACACCGGACTTGGTGACGTGCTCCAGGATTTCCCGGATAGCGTCTTCCATCCGGTCGGTGGGCACGGCGCATTGATACTGAAAGAATCCTCCGGAGCCGTAGAGCCGGTTCCAGGCCCGGATCGCATCCAGTGGATAAAAAGGGCTCGTAATGCACCACGTCCCGCACGCGGTCCGACGCTTGCCTGTGGTAATACAGGCGATTGAACAGCCTGAGCGTCAGGCCGTTGATCAGGCTGAACGGGGGATCGACAGGGAAGCTCAGCTGCCGGGTCGGTGGTCTCGGGGTTTTTTCGACCATGGACCCGGCGTGGTTACCGCGGATGAACAGGCTCCGACCGAGCCGGGTCCCGGTTGCCGAACAGTCGACCCAGGCCACGGTGTACTCGTAGTCTCGGTCCGACTCCCGCGCCAGCGCGAAGAACTCGTCGAGGTCGCCGTAGCGAATGATCTCCCGCTCCAGGTACGGATTGCGGATGCGCTTCAGTTGGAGCTCGGCCCAGGTAATGACCCCCGTCAATCCCAGCCCGGCAATGGTCGCCTGGTAGAGGGCCGGGTTGTCGTTCGGCGCGCAGATGAGCCGCTTGCCGTCCGAGCGCAGGAGCTCGAAGCGGCGGAGGTGACGACCGAAGGTACCGGCCCGGTGGTGATTCTTGCCGTGGACATCGTTTGCGATGGCGCCGCCGACCGTCACGAACCGGGTGCCCGGCGTGACCGGTGGGAACCAGCCTGTGGGCACCGTCAGGCGGAGAATTTCCGCTAGCAGAACGCCTGCCTCGCAACGCAGGATGCCGGTCTCGGCATCGAACCGAATGAAGCGATCCAGCCGCCGGCAATCCAACAGGATACCCCCGTCGTTCAGGCACACATCGCCATAGCTCCTGCCGTTCCCGAATGGCAGGAAGGTCCTGTCCCCGATGCTTGCCATCGGTAAGGGGGCATCCCGCCAATAGAGTCTGCATGCCTCCTGATCGGCTGTGGGGTAGCGTCCCCAGGATTGATAGCCCCTGGCTGCCATGTCATACCGCCAGCCACAGCAGAATCGCGCCGATCCCCACCAACCATTGGCCGTACCGATCCCGGATCATGAACACCACGGGGTCCTCGTGCAGCTCGCCGCGACGGGCCAACAGCCAGATCCTGGTCATCATGTACAACAGCAGCGGACACAATAGCCAGATAACCTCCGGGTGCGTGTAGAGATTCCGCACCGCCTCACTGTCGATATAGAACGCAAGCACCAGCACGGCACCGTAGGCACTGGCGCTGCCGAACTGGGATAGCGTTTCGCGGTCGGTGGTCCGGTAACCCCGTCCGAATGCAGCGCTCTCCTCCCGTTGCTGCATCATCAAGAGCTCGGTGAAACGTTTGACCAACGCCAGACTCAGGAACAGGAACAGGAACAGAGAAGTGAGGTGATATTCGGGGTCCACTATACCCGCCAGGTGCGGATCGCCGAACCGATGGGCCAGCAACAGCGGGATGAAAACCAGGAGATTCTTCGACCAGTGGTGTACCCGCAGTGCTCCGAGGTAGTGCCGGAGCAGGCTCCCGGTACGGTCTCCGAAGACCCGCGTGACCTTGCCCCGGCGCTCTACCGCCGCCTGCACCCCCCGCTCGGGATTGACCAGCAAAGCTTCACCGGCCCTTTCCCACACCGGCAGATCGACCATGGCATTGGCCGCGTAGTCGAAGCCGCCGTCACCGGAGAGGTCCTGCAGACGCTCGAGCTTGCGTCTTGCGGACAGATCGACGGTGGCATTACTGGCCGCAATGTCGTGAAAAATACCGAGGTACAGCGCAATGGCCGCGGCAAATTTCTCATGAGCGGCGGTAGCCAGGATGAGTCTGCGTCCAGCGGCATGTTCCTGCTTCAGGTAAGCGAGAAAATCATCCTGATACGGCAGCAAACCGGCATCGATATCGACCCGCGCCGCGATCTCGTGTTTCAGGTGCGCCCTGCCTTTCAGAAGCCAGAAGGGAAGCAGAAATACGAACAGGACATTGCGCTTCAGCAGCGCGAAGACGAATTCCACCAGAAGATCCGTGCGGATCAGGGTCCCATCCAGATCCACACCCAGGGGGCGTGATGCAATGCCGTGCACCCTTGTCGTGTCCTTGCGCACTTCTCTTGTCATCATCCGCCCTCAGCGTTCGACACCTGACGCCGACCGGCCTTGCCGTTGACTTCCGAAGCGACCGGATGGCGTGCGGACCCAAGGCAAGCGCGTATAAATTTTTCGGCTCTTTATCAGGGTGAGCACGTATAAATTCCTTAGGGTCTAGATAACTAGCGTATAATCACTCCGAATATGGCTTCGGAAAGGTGTGAACGCCTAAAGTACCTATTTTTTCCTTTTATAACATAACCTTAGCATACATTTGAAGATGCTGAAGTTATCTAGACCCCAACATAATTCTATCACTCTGGAATTTACCACTACCGTGCAACGGCACAACAGCCTCGCTTCCACAGGCGTTGGTCTCTACATTCCGTAGGAGATTCATGCACATGCCCCAATCCGAATCCATGTCGGAAACGCAGAGCGGCGACATCGCCGCTTACATGCGTGAGCTCGGGGAACGGGCGCGGGCCGCGTCCCGGGTGTTGGCCCGTGCGGATACGACGGCCAAGAACCGGGCCCTGACGGCTATCGCCGACGATATCGACCGCCGGCGCGACGCCCTGACGGAGGCCAATCGCGGCGATCTGGAGGCTGGTGCCGCGAAGGGGCTGGACCCGGCCCTGCTCGACCGGCTGGAGCTGACCAAGGCACGGGTCGATGCCATGATCGAAGGGCTGCACCAGATCGCGAGCCTGCCCGATCCGGTGGGCACCATCACGGATTTGACCTACCGCCCCAGTGGGATCCAGGTCGGGCGCATGCGGGTCCCTCTGGGGGTGGTGGGGATCATCTACGAGTCCCGGCCGAACGTCACCGCGGACGCCGCGGCCCTGTGCCTCAAATCCGGTAATGCCACGGTGCTGCGCGGCGGCTCCGAGGCCCTCCGGTCGAACCAGGCGCTGGCCCGAAGCATCCGGTACGGGCTCGAGCAGGCCGAATTACCCGCGGACGGGGTGCAGGTGGTCGCCACCAGGGATCGCTCTGCGGTGGGGGCCATGATCGCCATGCCCGAGTATGTGGACGTCATCATCCCGCGCGGCGGCAAGGGCCTGATCGAACGTATCAGCCATGAGGCCAGGGTGCCGGTAATCAAGCACCTCCACGGTGTCTGCCACGTCTATATCGACGCCGCGGCCGACCCGGAAAAGACCTTCAAGGTAGCCCTGAATGCCAAGACCCAACGCTACGGGACCTGCAATACCATAGAGACCCTGCTGGTGGCGGAGGACATCGCCGGGACGGTTCTGCCCGAACTCGGGGCGGCCTTCCGGGAACGGGGCGTGGAGTTGCGGGGCTGTCCCCGTACCCGGGAGCTCCTACCCTATGCGCTGGAGGCCACGGAGGCCGATTGGGACACCGAGTATCTGGCCCCTATCCTCTCCGTGCGCCTGGTCGCGGACCTGGATGCCGCCGTCGAGCACATCGCCCGACACGGCTCCCAACACACGGACGCCATTATTACGGAAGACTACGGTCGGGCCCGGCGGTTCCTGCGCGAAGTGGACTCGAGCTCGGTGATGGTCAACGCCTCGACCCGCTTCGCGGACGGGTTCGAGTACGGTCTCGGCGCCGAGATCGGCATCAGCACCGACAAGTTTCACGCCCGCGGCCCCGTGGGTCTGGAAGGACTCACCTCGGTCAAATTCGTGGTCCTGGGTGACGGGGAGGTCCGCAGCTGATCCAAAAAGCAATGGCATTTTCGGCATGAATATATAATCGACGGCGATCTACTATGACCGAATTAGTAACGGAAGAAGAGCTGATTCGCTCTATTCGCGACCACCTCCCGCAGCTGCTGCGCAACGATCCGTCGTTGGGCGACTATATTTTGAGCGTTACCCGTGAGCATTTTCCCTCCAAGGTGGAAACGGAGGATCGGTTTACCCGGATGCTGAATGAATTGGCACGGGATCGGGAGGCACAAAGCCGTAAATGGGACGAACAGAACCGCAAATGGGAGGAATCGAACCGGCGCTTCGATGCAACGAACAGGAGAATCGATCGTTCGATCGGTGCCTTGGGATCACGCTGGAGTATCCAATCGGAACGGGCTTTCCGCGATGTGCTGGCCGCCATTCTGGTAGAGAGCTTCGGGGTGGAAGTGATCAATGCGAACGAGCTCGATGATGAGGGAGAGGTCTTCGGGCAACCGGATCAGGTCGAGCTCGACGTGATCATCAAAAACGGCTTGCTGATTCTCTGTGAGCTCAAGTCGTCGATGAGCAAATCCGACATGCACACCTTCGAGCGCAAGGTCCGCTTTTATGAGCGGCGCCATAAAAGGCAGGTAACCCGCATGATCGTAGTATCGCCCATGATCGATGATCGGGCACGCCGAGTCGGTGAACAATTGGGTATCGAGCTGTATCCCGATGCGCTGGATGTACCGGCCAGCGAATAAAAACAGGATGATAAGTCATGGGCTTATCTGTATTTTTTCGCGCAGAGACGCAGAGAGGATTTCTCCGCGTCTCTGCGGGAAAATAACGGAAATACCAAGCCCGTAACTTATCATCCCGAATAAAAATACCCAGGTTACGGCCTATCTTCACGGAAACTGATGGGGCGGGTCCTTTGTCTCCTCTCCTCTCAGCAGATAGTGAGGGAGAGGGGGAAGCCTAAAGAGGCTGTCTAAAAACCTGAGAACCTGCCAACCGCTTGAACCTTAAGATCCCTCCTCCGTCGGGACAAGGATTTCTCGCTGCGCTCGAAATGACAAGGATGCCGGTAGTGTCATCCCGAAGCGCAGCGAGGGATCTTTACGAAACTTTCTTAACATTTAAAATCAATGGGTTAGTTTTTAGACAGCCTCTTAAGCGCCTACCCTCATCGGTAACTGTGCGGACAGAGATCCGAACCCGCGTAGTACCCAGTTTCGCCTTATTCTTCATAATCAGATCTCTCCAAACTCGCCGATTCAAGGCATAGAACGCCTTGCTAAGCATGAAAAATAAGGCGGAACTGGGTAGTAGTATGATCGGCGTCTTCGGCGGCACCTTCGATCCGATCCACTTCGGCCACTTGCGCCCGGCCCTGGAGGTATTCCAGGACTTGCCGTTGCAAGAGATCCGCTTCGTTCCCCTGAGAACTGCCGTGCACCGAACTCGGCCGGTGGCGACGGCTGCTCAGCGTCTCGCCATGGTACGGGCGGCAGTGGAAGGCCAACCGGGGTTTGTCGCGGACCCACGCGAGCTCCGACGCACCGGCAGCTCTTACTCCTACGACACCCTTGTGTCTTTACGGGCGGAGCTCGGCCCCCGGCTTCCCATCTGCCTGTTGATGGGGTTGGATGCCTTCGCTGAGCTGCCGACCTGGCATCGTTGGGAAGAGATCGCGGATATGGCCCATTTGGTCGTCATGCGCCGCCCCGGAGCCGGCGAGGTAACGGATCCCGAGCTGCGGCGCCGGATGGAGCCGCGTCCGGCTACGGACCCCGCGGCACTGGCCCAGGTCCCCGGCGGTCTGATCCTGTTCCGGGACGTGACCCAATTGGACATCTCCGCCACGGCCATCAGGTCCCGGCTCGCGCTGGGTCTGAGTCCGCGTTTCCTGCTTCCCGCAAGCGTGTTGGCCTTCATCGAGCGGGAGGGGCTGTATCGTTCGCAACCCTCGGCTATTGGCTTGAACGACCCATGAACCCCAAGAGAGAAAATGATGAAAAGGTCAGGAATCACGGAACACACGGAATTTCTTCATCACTCATCACTCAAAAATATGCAGGTAGAGCACCTGAAACGACTGATCCTGAACGTCCTCAGCGATATGAAGGCCCGGGATGTCTCGGTGATGGATGTGCGCGGCAAGACTGCGGTGACCGATTTTATGATCGTGGCCTCCGGCACCTCGGAACGTCACGTCAAGGCGCTGGCCGAGACGGTCGCCTTCCGCGCCAAGGATGCGGGAGAGCCCCCCCTGGGTACCGAGGGGGTACGGGAGGGCGAATGGGCTTTGGTGGACCTCAACGGCCTGGTGGTCCACATCATGTTGCCCAAGGTACGCGATTCTTATGGCCTCGAACGCCTGTGGTCGATGCCCGCACCGACGGTACCCGAGGCGGTCGTGTCCTAGGTAGTGTTGACATTTAATGCTAACCGACTGTTTCCACGTGTTTAAGTGCCCGCAACATGCCAGAGGTCCAGGGTGAGAACCGATTCATCGAAAGCCCCTCTCCCTGGAGGGAGAGGGGCTTGCCCCGCACCTATCGTTGGGGGGGAGCCAGTAGTGATGCTGCTCGAGCTACCGGCGATAGGTGCGGGGTAAAGGGTGAGGGTGAACCAAGCAGTCGGTTGTGAATGTCAACACTGTATAGTACTCCATCAACCTGATAATATAGATAAGAGCGTTTCCCCGGCTACCTTTTTAGACGGCCTCTTGAGACCCAACACCAGATCCATCACGTTGGTACCGGTGGGGCCGGTGTGGATCAGGTCGCCGGTGGCGGCCAGCAGGGTGCCCGCATCCGCCGCGACCAACGCGGCATCGGCATCGAATCCCGCCTGACTTGCCCGGTAGAGGGTGCCGCCGTCCACCAGGCCACCGGCATCGTCGGTAGGGCCATCGGTGCCGTCGGTGCCGCCGCTGAGCAGGCAGCAGTCGTCTCGTCCGGCCAATACCACCGCCGCGGACAGGGCCAGCTGCTGATTACGCCCGCCACGCCCCGGACGCTTGGGCAGGCGCACGGTGGTCTCGCCGCCCCAGATGTGCAGCCCGGCCGGTCCGTCGAGCAAGTGCCGGGCCAGCGCCCTGCCACGCTCGGCAGCGTCGCCCTCGAGGAATTCCCGGTGCGGATGGACCTCGAGCCCTTTACCCCGAGCGGCGGCCGCGGCAGTATCCTTGGCGATATCCAGGGTCGCCACCAGCTCGACCGCGGGGCCTTGCTCCGGGATACCGGCGCGTTCGACCACCGCCCGCTCGGTCCAGGTCCGTAGCCAGTCCGGCAGCTCCAGCGCCGCCAGCCGCGCCGCGAGCCGGGGTTCGGGAACCAGCAGCCCGGAGCCGATGACGCCCGGATCATCCCCCGGCACGTCCGAGATGGCCAGCACCCGCAGGTCGTGCCCCCGGAGCCTGGCCATAAGCCCACCGCCCTTGATGCGGGAGACCGACTTGCGGACCAGGTTCATAGCCTGGATCGGCAACCCGCTGCCCAGGAGCCACGCGTTGATGCGCGCCAGCTCCGCGAGACCGAGCCCGGCGGTCGGTACTTCCACGAGACTGGAGGCGCCGCCGGAAATCAGAAACAGCAAGGTGTCTTCGCCCCGTCCGTCCAACACTTGTTGCAGACGCCGTCCCGCATCCAGGCTGCCGTCGGTCGGGACGGGGTGCCCGCCGACAATGCCTTCAAGACCGAAGCGGGCCAGTTGCTCGGGGACCAAGTGACCCGGCTTGGAGATCACCAGTCCGCCGCGGATCCGCTCGCCTAGGGCATCCCAGGCGCCTTCGGTCATAGACTGGGCCGCCTTGCCTACGGCGATGAGGGTCACTGGCCCCTTGATGCCCCGTGCCGTCAAGGCCCGTCGCACCACCGGCCGCCCCCGCACCGCCTCTAAGGCTTGAGCGAAGACGTCGGCAAGCACACGACGGGGGGTAGAATCGACTTCCATCGGAAACCCAGGGTGAGTGCGTATAAGTCTGCGCGAAAACATGACCTCGGTTGGGTCGGTCAGGTCAACGTAGCATAACCACGGGGCTGATAGGCGCGGGCTTGCCCCGCACCTATCGTCAGAAGGTTTGGTGGCACCGGGGTACGCCCGGATCCCGCCGGCGATAGGTGCGGGGCAGGGATGGCAAAAACAGTAGGGGTTGAATCACTAGGTCGCACAACCGAGCCACTTTAAATTTAACCACTATCAAATTGGCGTAGATTGGGCAAAGCAAGCACCCGGCAAGATGGCCTAGAGTCTCGTCATTCCGTAGCAGTCTCCGCACCGCAGCCGCTCGTTGGGATGCACCAAGCGAAGCGTGCCCATCGATCCATAGCCGGGAATGACAAACATGGACGTCGGGCCCGCCTCCATATCACCGCCTCGATGGCTCAAGACAAGTCCATACCACCGGGCCAGGAGTATTTTAGTATCATACGGGTAGCCGTTCGGCCTCCGCTAACCTCTGACCGTAAACAAGAAAAATCAAAGCCTTATGCCCACGTCGAGCCAAAATCCGCACGGGGAGCCAGGCGGTTATTCATCCGTTGGCAGCGACCCTGACCCGGCCAGGGAGCTCTACTTCAATACCAAATTCCTGCTGTATTCCATTGACGCCTGGGAGCACGACCGGGATCAACGCTTCGACCTTGCCGCCTTGACGGACTCGTTTCGTGAATCCGTGCCCGTTTTGGACTTTCTGGACTGGAAGATTACCGCCATCGAGCGCGGGTATGCCTAGACCCTGCTCCCCCTGACCCCCAATGCGTCGAATCAGTACATTACCCACCAGGCGGCCCTGATGCTGCTTGCCGCCGACTACACCGGCGGCCTGGCCTTGGCTTCCCTGTTGCACTTGGTCCCTATCATCGGGTTTTGGCCGTCTGTCGATGACAGTGCGGGCTATCTGTGGGGGGCGAAGGCCACGATCCGCTGGCATGCCCCCAGCTGCCACAACCTGACCTGCAAGGCCCGCATCGACAAGCCCAGGTGGGAGGGCTTGGCGAAACGATTCACCAACAGTCGGAAGCTGGTGACCACGGTCCCGGTGGAGATGTTCAATGGCGACGAGTTGGTCGCGGAGGCTGCTTTCACCTACTGGGCACAGGACCTCACGAGTATGAAGCGGCACGCCTTCGACCTGGGGCGGATCGACCTGCTGTATAAGCACAAGACCAAGACCACCGCCAAGCTGATCGTGGGCCTGCGCGCCCTGGAGCAGGAGCGACCGGTAGCCGAGCGGCGCTTCGATGACCCCTATGCCTTTATGCTGGCGGGGAAGCAGGGCATTACCTTAGCCCGGCGCTTCAGCACAGACATGCCCCAACTGCAACATCTGGTGGCGGGCCGGACCCGACACCTGGACCGGAGCGTCACGGCATTCGCCCAGGGCAAGGCAAAATTCAATATCGTCAATATCGGCGCCGGTTATGACAGCCGCTTTTGGCGCCTGCAATTCGAAGGAGCCACTATCTATGACCTCGACTTGCCGGTGATGTTGAATGAACGCAGGAGGATCTTTGATTACACCAAGGATAGGCAGATCCATAATCTCGAGATCGACCTGGAGACCCAGGCGATTGATGGGGTCTTGTCGGCGAGCGGCCGTTTCGATCCGAATATCCCCACCTACTTCATCTGGGAGGGCGGCTCCATGTATTTTCACGACCGGCATATCGACCGGATCTTCGGCGCCATCAGCCGGGTCATGGCCCCCGGCTCCCGGTTTTGGTTCGATTATGTGTCCGAGGCGATCATCGCAGGGACCACCGGCATCCGCGAGGCAGAGGATTCCATGCGGGCGATGCAGAGGTTGGGGGAGCCGTTCATCACCGGGTTCAGTGACATCGGCCCCCTGGCAAGGCGGTATCAGCTCGAGCTAAAAGAAGACGTCTCCGCCGGATCGGTTTTGGGTATCGGGGAGGCGATCTATAAACACTATGGCTTTTGTGTATTGGGAAGGGACTAGCGTTATGGCCCTCACGGGTTCCGTCATTGCTACTTTGTTTACAAATGCACATGAGTTTCTCCACGGGGATTACGAACGCAACCAATTTACGGGCACCTTGAAAAATACAGTTTTCGCAAATTCGGGGCTTGAATAATCAATGGGTTAGAGTCGGCTGGGTGGCGAAAATACCTATTTTTCAAGGTGCCCTTACGCTGGATATTGCCAGATATTTCGGCTGGTGGCCCCATCCACTCTATTATCTGATCTGGACGGTCATTCTACCCCAACCCTATGAATCCGCCTGGTTGCGTTTCGCCTCGGGCATCAGCTTTATCCCGTTTATCTTCTACAGACACTACCCGGTGCGCTTCCGACCTTGGTTGAATCTCTGTTGGTATCTGTGGCTGACCTTTACCCTGCCCGTTATCTTCACCTTCCTGATGTTGATGAATGACCTGTCCGGGATGTGGCTGGTCTGCCAGACCATGATGTTTCTCGTGTTCGCGCTCGGTGTTCCCAATTTTTTCCTGATGATGTTCCTCCTGATCGCGGGCATCTCGATCGGGTATCTGGGCTTTGTGTGGACCACCGGCAGCCACCTGGTCCTCACTACCGAGATCATCGAATACATGCTACCCATCCCCATGGCGATGCTCCTTGTAATCTTGTTTCATATCACGATAAAAAAGGGAGAGGTGGCTATGAAGGGAAAACTATTACAATCCCTGGCCGGTGGCATCGCCCACGAAATGCGCAACCCCCTGGGCCAGGTGCGGCACACCCTGAACACCATCCAACACCAGCTTCCCGTCTACCACCCCGAGCGGCCGGTCGAATCCTGGGACGAGCAGGCCCTCGACCAAGTCTATCAAGGGGTCGCTCACGGCCAGATGGCCGTGAAGCGCGGCGTCCAAGTCATCGACATGATGCTCGATCAAGTCCATGACAAACCCATTGATCCCGACCGGTTCGTCTACCTCTCCGCGGCCCGGACCACCCGCAAGGCCCTCGACGAATACGGCTATGATTCGCCCGCCGAGCGGGAGCGGGTCCACTTAGAGGATGGGCAAGAGTTCACCTTCCGGGGCGACGAGACCCTCTACCTCTTCGTCCTCTTCAACCTACTCAAAAACGCCTTCTATTACCTGAAGACAGCTCCCGACAGTGAAATCTTTCTGCGCCTGGAGCGGGGTGAATCCGACAACCGCCTCCACTTCAAAGACACCGGCCCCGGCATTGCGAAAGAAAACCTCGACCACCTCTTCGACAACTTCTTTACCGCCGGCAAACAGGGTGGCACCGGCCTCGGGCTCGCCTACTGCAAACGCGTGATGCGCGCCTTCGGCGGTGACATCACCTGCGATTCGGTCCTGGGAGAGTTCACCGCATTCACCCTGAGCTTTCCGGCGGTCACGGAGCAGGAGCAGGCCACCGACCAGGCCCGGATCATCGCCGAGGCCCGACCCGAGCTCCAGGGTAAGCGCCTGCTGGTGGTCGATGACGAGCCCCTCCACCGCGAGCTGGTGAAACAACACCTCTCGCCGTTGGAAGTGGTGATCGACGAAGCCAGCAACGGAAGAGAAGCTGTCGAGCAGGTACGGGGCGCACACTATGATCTGATCCTGATGGACCTGAACATGCCGGAGATGAATGGCTATCAGGCGACGGAACGGCTCCGGGCCGGTGCCGGTGGTCCTTACGGACAGACCACCCCGATTCTAGCCCATACCTCGGAGCCGCCCTATATTGCCCAGGGGAAAACCGAGAAGGTGGGAATGCAGGGATTGCTGGCGAAACCCTGTACCCCACCGGAGTTGATCGTTGCGGTGAGAGACGCTATAAAGCGAGGAGCACCCTCCCCGTCACAGACCTTAACGGGCAAAGCGGTGTTGGTGGTGGATGATTCGGAGTTCAACCGGCTGATCATCAAAGAGGGGCTGGAAGGAAAGGGCATCGAGGTGTTGGAGGCAGCAGCAGGCGAGGCGGCCATCGCAGTGCTCGAGGAACACCCTTGTGATCTGGTGTTGATGGATATTCAAATGCCGGGAATGGACGGGCTGGAGGCGACACGCCGGATTCGTACCAGTCGGACCGTACCGATCATCGGGTTGAGCGGGGAATCGGAGGCGGAGCAGATCCGTGCGGCCCGTGAGGCGGGGATGGACGACTATCTGGTCAAGCCGATCGACCAGGCGGTGTTATTGCGGAAAATGGAGGCATGGCTCTCACCTCCGGCGCTCCCGGACGCGGACAACTCACAAGGGTCTGTGCCGGTGGACGGACAGGAATCATCACTTGGGCTCGATTTCGATGAGGGTGCTCGACGCTTAGGTGTCGATCGCCGGCGACTCGAAGCCATGCTCCCCGCCTTGCTACGGGATCATGAGGATATCCCCCGGCGGGTCCGGGAGGCCCAGGTGGCGGGTGATTATCGGGCGATTCAGGGCTGGGCCCACAAGGTGAAGGGGGCTTGTTCCTATCTCGGGGCCGAGGCGCTCCGAGCGCAGGCGGAGGCGTTGGAGCGGCGGATCCGGGAGGAAGGAACGGCGCCGGCGGCGGAGGTCGAGGGGTTCGCCGATGGGTTGCACAAAACGCTGGATGCGATCCGGCGTCTTGTCTGACGCTGTCTTGAGATCAAGCAGCTATCCTGAATGATTCGGCGCTGTTTAAGGAACCGGAC
>Ga0209367_1008212_pt1 | contig 14288 bp, 3 predicted proteins | sample WorMetLIZISLAND2_FD_187412 | JGI IMG/M metagenome (GOLD analysis project Ga0209367, IMG submission 187412) | Marine gutless worms symbiont microbial communities from Max Planck institute for Marine Microbiology, Germany - Olavius geniculatus... ... | reverse complement strand
GTCGACACGAAGACGCCGCATCGAGCTATCACAAGTCCCTTGAAATTGCCGAATCGTTGGAAATGGCGCCGCTGCGGACTCGATGCTTGGAAAGCATGCGCCGACTGCCTCAATAATCGGGTGCCCTATTCACCAATTGCGGGTTCCATAATCCCTCGATTCCTTATCGGTTGTACGGGAAACGCTGTGAATGTGAGGGCTCGATCAGCCGCATGCGGTATCCTCCCTTCAGCAGTAGATAGTTTAGTAAATTTCAACCCGAAGGTATTTTTCATCCTTTGCGTTGCCCTATTTTTAGGACCTCCTGCGGCGCCAGCCGGCAAGACCGGCAAGGCCGGTGCCCACTAGCAGAATGGTTCCGGGTTCGGGGATCGGTTGAATATCAAGCGTACTGGACAAGCAGATAATCGACCCGCTATCAGGGTCTCTATGTCCGAGATAGAATCCGGATGTCGGCTCCGTATTTCCTAAAACAAACTCCATAATGGCTTTATCGCCTACGTTAGACAGATCAAAACTCCAGCCCATGGCCATAGAAACATCATCCAAAGGTGCGGGAGCCTCATTTAAGTTGTCCAATGGTGTGTCATATACATGATCAACAATGTCACCATAAAATGGATCGTCAATTTCCCATGATTGACCTGCTGCCGGTGTCTCTGAGAGGCTGAAGCCGCCGCCTTCATTGAAATAAGTATTCAAAGATTCATCAATTTCGATGTCAAAAAATCCGAAAACAAAAAAAGTACCTGCGGTTCCAGGGTCGTAAGTTATCTTAATGGTGCCTATTCCACCACCATCCTGATATCCGTGGCTCCAGTCAAAACCACTGTCATCAATGCTATTGGGTAATTGATTTGTGTCGGGTCCGGAATAGATATCTGGAGATCTGTATACGGTACCGTTTAAATTAAAAGCCCAATCATACAGGTCGATAAGCACAGCGGAAGCCCCTGAAACTCCGAAAACCAAAATCAGTAATACCGCCAAAACGATTTTAATATTTTTCATGGTACTCCTCCCTTTTGAGAATATGCCCTGTTCAATAAGGTAGGTAGTTCAGACTTATTTTGTTATTCCCTTTAAGTGAACTACGGGCAGACAATATGCCAATTTGTCAAAATTTAAATCCCTTTGATTAAATATGGTTGGCTACCTCCAATTCTCGCGGACGGCTCACTTTTTCTCATTTGTATGAAACAATTTTCATAAATGTTCGGTAACGCGTCTCTGATCAATTACATTTGACCTAAACTAATCGGTCCCAAGCTTAGGGATCAGGGTTTGGGGCTTCGCCATCCGGGCTACGACCCCACACGCAAGGTTCAAAGGTTGCAACTGTTTGAAACTGCATACTATATCGATAGGGATCTGGCATACCCGACTTCACCCATTGGGTGAATTTGTATTATTAGCATATGAAGGCTGAATCCTTTTGATAAGAGTTTATTGGTAGCATATCAACCCGGAACGTTGAACCCTGAACCGCTCAACCTTGGTTTGATTATCTAGTCCTCCTCCGTGCCGTTGGTGTCGCACCGACCTCATTGGAGTAACAAATCTCAATGCCGTTGACCAACTTCACAACCCGGTAGTAGTAGGTCGTGTTATTGACAACACTGGTGTCTAGGTAGGTGGCATAGGTTGTTACGTGGCAGTTGGCGATGCGATTGCCGGGTAACAGTTCGACATCCGGGCTTGTGCTGCGGTAGACGTCGTAGCATTCGGCGTCAATCTCATGGGTCCAGACCGTCTGTACCTTTCCGGACTTGGGCCGGGCCGTCAAATCGAAAATGCATTGGCTCAGGATCGGGCTGCGCGGACTGACCGTGACTGCCAGGGTGGCGATATCGGTGCTGCCGTCCTCGTCGGTGACCCGGACTGCAACGATGTATCCGCCGGAGCTGCTCCAGGAGTGAGTGTGGGTAACGCCGGTATCGCCGGAAGGAGTAAAAGTACCGTCGTATTCCCAATCCCATTCGCACAGTACAATGTAATCCGGGCTGGAGCTCGAACCGCTCGCATCGAAGCTGCCGGCCTGGCCTTCTTCGATGGGGGTGTCGCCCGTCATGTTTGCCAGGGGAGCCTTGTCAGTGATGTTTACAGGGTGTCTCACCGTATCGGTCGAGCCGTCCTCATCCGTCACTGTCAGGATCACGATAAAGACGCCGTTGTCATTGAAGGTGAAGCCAGGATTCTGTTCCGTACTGCTGCCCAGTGCGCCAAAATCCCAGGCCCACCCGACGATGTCGTCCACGGGTGAGCCGGACTGATCGGTAAAATTCACCACCGCGCCTTCGACCTGAGGCTCCGGCGCCCAGGTAAAGGCCGCTGTCGGTCCAAAATCTTTGACCGTTACCTGCATGCCGGCCGTATCCGTGCTGCCATCATCATCGGTAACCCGGACCGCCGCCGTATAAGCGCCGTTATCCATCCAGGTGTGAGTTTGGGCGGCTCCGGTGTCACCCGAGGGGGTAAAGGTGATACCGTCATAGTTCCAATCCCACTCGTAGCTTACCATGTCGTCCGGGCTTGATGACGATCCACCGGCATCGAAGTTGCCTACCCGGCCTTCATCGATGGGGGTGTCGCCAGTAATCGCCGCGGCGGGCCCACGGTCATTGACCGTTACCTGCATGCCGGCCATATCCATGCTGCCATCATCATCCGTAACCCGGACGGCCACCGTATAAGCGCCGTTATCCATCCAGGTGTGAGTCTGGGCGGCTCCGGTGTCACCCGAGGGACTGAAGGTGATGCCGTCATAGTTCCAATCCCACTCATAGCTGACGATGCCATCCGGGCTGGAGGTGGAGCCACCGGCATCGTAGCTGCCTGCCTGGCCCTCGTCAAGGGTGGCATCTCCAGTCAGCGCCGCGGCCGGACCAACATCCGTGACCGTTATGGTTTGACTTACGGTGTTGGTCGAGCCGTCGTCGTCGGTCACGATCAAGGTCACATTGTAGGTGCCGTTGTCGGCGAAGGTAAACCCGGGATTCTGGATGCTGCTTGTCCCAAGACCATCAAAGTCCCACGACCAGCTGATGATCGTGTCCGGAGACGAGCTGGAGGCATCCGTAAAGCTTACAGCAGATCCCTCGTTCTGGGGCTCCGGCGTCCAGGTAAAGGCCGCTGTTGGTCCAAGATCATCGACCGTTACCTGCATGCTGGCCGTGGCGGCCGAGCCGTCTTCATCAGTCACCGTCAAGGTCACGGTGTAAATGCCGTTGTCGCTGAAGGTGAAGGTTGGGTTTTGATCCGTACTGCTTCCCAGTCCGCCAAAATCCCATAACCAGTCTACAATGACGTCGACCGGCGATGTCGACCGGTCCGTGAATGCAAGCGCTAATCCCTCATCCTGCGGTTCCGGTGACCAGTTAAAAGCTGCTGTTGGACCAAAGTCCGTCACAACAACCACCGCCGTATCCGTATCATCGAGCCCGCCGCCGGACACTTTCAAATAAATCGTGTGACTGCCGTCACTATCAAAGGTCACCGCCGGTGTTGCCCCGGCAGCATCGTCATAAACGCCGTCCCCGTCCAGATCCCATACGAGAGTAATCGAATCGCCATCGGGGTCGAACGAACCGGTGCCGTCCAGGGTAACCAGGCCTCCTTCCACCGCCGCGTAAGGGCCGTTGGCATCGGCCACCGGCGCATTGTTGGCGGCCACGAGGACGGTCGTCCACTGAATATCAGTGAGTCGTTCGTTTTCGTCCACTTCGCCGTCACCATCAAGATCGTTCATTACGCCGTTGTCCCAGACTTTCAGCCCCACGTTGTAAAAACCCGGCAAGGACCACACATAAACCGGATTGGGGCCCTCTGCATCGTCGAAATCATAAGGATACTCCCCGTCGAGCTCCCAGCCGTAGCGCGCGATTGCATCCGCGGGATCGATGTCGTAGGAGCCGGACCCATCCAGGGTCTCACCCATGCCCGCCCTGGCCGTGTACGGTCCGCCGGGCACGGCGATGGGCGGATGGGCCGCCGCGGTGATGGTTATAACGGCCGTGTCCGTATCGGTCTTTTCGGGGACGTTGTCGTCGGTCACCCGCAACGTGACTGTGTACACGCCCAGTTCGCTGTATGTGTGTTTGACGGTAGGTGTACCGCCTGTGTAATCATAGATACCGTCCCCATTCACATCCCATTCGTACAGCACGATGCTTCTGAAAGGATCGGTGTGGTAGGACCCGGAGCCGTCCAGGCTAAGCTCCAAATCAATCCCGTAAACGCGATCGGGTCCGGCATCGGCCACCGGCGGCTTTACAAAAAGCGTTTGGCTCAATATGATCACGCCCCATGCCGTGCGAAAAGGTTTGAAGGTGTCCTCGTCGTGGATCCAGCTTGTAACCTGGGCCTCAGCGTCGCCGCAGATTTCCAGCCCGCAGAACCAGCCCTCCGGCATCTGGTCGTCAAGAACCGTCCTCGCCACGCCCCGTTTGGCGTCTTTGAACCAATCGACGGCCCAGGGCGTGTCTTCACCGATGGCAGTGACCTCGCGGGGCACCGCAATCCTTAAGGCTTTAGCGATTCCGTAGAGGGCATAGTAGTTACTTGTATCCAGATACCATGAGTCCCAGATACTGGCGATAAAGTTTTGAGCATTGATCCAACGAAAGTCAGATGTTGATACATCATCAAAGGCGAGCTGGGCTAACCCTGCCGGAGTGGTGGCCACAAAACCGCCGGAACCTTGCGGTTGAGGTCCCAGATATCCCCAGCGGGCATCATTCTCGCTGTCGAGCAGCCAAACCTGATTTCTCTCCTTGACCCATTCAGGCACAGGAATACTGAACATTTCTTCAGCGGCTTCCATGCCTAAAGCAGCCCACTGATTGACTGAGTTGTCGGATGAACTATTCCAACTGTACCGCCAGCCACCGCCGTTACTCGTCCAGTCTGTCTGGCCCCAGGCATACATATCGACCATATCGGACAGGATGTCGTGGTAAAAGCGGCCATGGATATCAACGCCACCGGTATGAGCCACGGCAAGAGGGGTGCCGGTCGCCGCAATGGCCATCATCACCATTCCCAGCTCGTAGACCGGCAGGCTGCTTGCCACCTCGATACCGATTCCATTGGCATTGGTGTCCGGGTCCCCGTAAGTCTGTGGATCAATATCTTGCGACCGGATCGTCGTTAAAAGATATCTCAATCCCCTTGATACCGTTTCGACATAGGGATTCTCATCGGGATTGCCGCTTTCCGAATGGGTGTTGATCTGAAAGGCGTGAAGGGCCGATGCCGTAGGGGAAGCACGGAAAATTCCGCTACCGCTATGGTTATAACTCCAGCTGCCGTCAGAGGCGCCGCCACTGCGGTCCTGAGTCTTGTGCAGAAACCAGAGGGCTTCGTCGATGGCCACATTTATTTCGATATCGAGGGCTTTGTCCTTGACCACCACCTTGTATGTATCCGTTCCGGTCTGCCCCAGGCTGTCCCAAACGGTCAGTGTCGCTATAAAAGGTGTAAATTCCGGTGCATGAGGGTAGATGTGCTTTACGGAAAGATCATAAGGTTTGCTGACACTCTCTTTCGGTGAAGACGTGCCGTCGCCGAAATCCCACTGGAAGTACCTCGGGTCCGAATCCTTGACGACCCCTTTTAGCGTGATTTCCTTACCGTTCCACGTCTCATGGGGAAATTTCAGATCCGTTCCTACCCAGGGCACGCAGATTACCCTGGGCGGCAGGTTCTCCTCAATATGCACCACCGCGGTATCGGCGCTGACCTGCCCCGCGCCGTCTTCGACGGTGAGCGTGACCATGTGATCACCCGCAAAGCTGTAGGTATGGGTCGGAGAAGCACCATATCCTTTCGACGCAGCATCGATGAAAATGAAATTGTCGAAGAATGCATCGGTGCGGTATGTGGCGAGACCCACTTGACCCCGCGCCAGCAAGGTGTCGTCCTGTTGAATGACTAGATCATCGTTCAGGTAAAGCTTTATGGTGCTCCCGTTGATCTCCGCCTTCAGGTGATAAACCGTATCGAGAACGACCGTAAAAGGCAGATCATGATCCACCAGCATCCTCCAATTGCCGTTGACGACTCTGGCGAGGCGAACGTCGTTTTCACCACGGCCACGAAGGACGAACTCATACCGGTTCCGGTCATCAGGAGCTCTGAAAACAATCATGGCCATTTGACCGGAGCCTCCCGCCAGTCGAACGTCCACCTCCACCGTGAAATCGCCGGCCTCAGCGTTGCCCTTCAAGGCCATGGCCCGATCAAGGGTGGGGTCCGATTGCCGGTAACCGCCCCCTTCAACAACCCACGATCCGGAAGTAGCGGTCCAGCCCTCATCATCACCGTCCTCGAAGTCGTCGGACCATCCTTCGCTGAGATCCCACTCGTACGTCACGATGCCATGATCGTCGCTGGACGCCGTGCCGTCGAAAAAGACCGGCGGGCCCCCGACACCGCCCGTATAGGGTCCGCCGGCATCGGCAACCGGTGGCTCCCCGGTGGTGACGGTAACAGTGGTCTGGTCCGTATCAGACTGAAGCAGGTTGTCGAAGACGGTGAGCGTCACCTCATAGGTGCCCGCTTCGCGATAGAAATGTCCGGGGCGAACCCCTTCACCCGTATGCCCATCACCAAAGTCCCAGACATAGCGGGCAATCCGGTTGTCATCAGTGGAGCCGCCGCCGTCTATGCTGACGAAGCTATATGGTTCCCCGGTATAAGGTCCACCGGCATCGGCAACCGGTGGCTCGCCAGCCGCAATGGTGAGGGTGGTGCTGCCGGAATCGGTCTGCAATGCATGGTCGGTGACTTTAAGACCAATCGAGTAAGTACCGGGAGCATCATAGATGTGGGTTGTCGCGCTGCCATGTCCAACCGCCCGCACCCGCACATCGTCCATGTCGTGGGTGCCGGAGTTCGCCGTGCAGCCCACCTTGAAAAGCGTAGCGCGGGTGGCGTGGTTCGAGTCGTAAAGGAGAATCCAGTCGGTCTCGTCCGCGGGCTTGTACCAGTAGCGGGCTCCCCGAACCGGTTTGAGCTCGATCTTGAGGTCATACCACTGATCATATTCATGCCTTCCGAAGCTACCCCGGTTTGTGCCACCTTCGAATATGCGGATGTCGCCTTCGCGGAAATAAATGGCATATGGCATGTGGGTATAGCCGTAATCGATACTGTTGTTCTTGAGACCCCACATGATTTTAGGTCTCCCGCCGCTCCGGGCCCGCAGCCGGCCGGTGAAGACGTTGGCCTCGCGCTTGAAGCTCTTTTGGCTGAAACAGTAACGCTCGCCCCAATCACCATTGCCTGAAATGGTTATCATTTCATCCTGGGTAACCGCTTCGCTGACGTCCAATCTTTCTTCATTCAGGGTATTCCCGGAAAAGCCGTCTTCATATAGATGCCCAAAGTCCCACTCGTACAAATAGATGCCGAAGTCATCCGATGAACCCCTGCCGTCAAACGAGACAATATATTCTCCGTCTCGTGCAGATGCTTCACCAATCACATAAGGGCCGCCGTGGACCGCAACCGGGGGGGCTCCTCGGGCCACGGAGACCGTGGTGGAGACCGTGTCGGGTTGTCCGGCGCGGTCATAAACCGTAAGGGTGAGATCATAATCTCCCGTTTCACCGTACTCGTGGTAAACCTCGCTGATCCCGCCGAGGTAAGTGCCAAGATTGTTGTAAGCGCCCGCTCGCCCCAGCGTCTGTACAACAACCGGTTTGCTTGCGGTGATGTGGTAAAAGTCTCCGCCCGGGATGCGAAGGTAATCATCGGCTGCCAGGGTTTGTTCCAGGTCGTTGACAGCGACCGCCGTATCGTCGAACGGAGCGAAGATGACCAGACCCTCCATTAACCCGTGGGCATAGAAAACCTTTCCGTCTTTACCTCCGGTGAATGATGCGTCGTCGCCCAGGTATTCGATTCCGGTTTCAAGTTCGGTATCACCGGCCCAGACCTCGATGTCTGCCGTACTCTCGATACGCAGCCGCCTGGCGCCGACATCGGTCTGCCACCAGTACTCTCCCTGCAAAATACGCCGGGTCCAGAGAAGATCACCCGTGTCCATGTCATGAACGGAGACATCCGCATCTTCATAGGCAAATGCGGCCAGGGCGCCGGTCCCCTCTCCGTGGGTGGCGCAGTAAAAGAGGGTTCCCGCCGCACTGCCGGAAACGGCGGGAGCGGTGGTGTACCCATTGCCGCCCGCATTCTGCATGGCGATTGTTCCGGTGGCGAGGACATGATAGATATTGCCGCTCAAACCGGGATCCCAGTAAGCACCGGCCGCTAGCGCAGCTTCTGCAACCTGTGTGCCGTCGGTTTCGAATACGCGCACAATGGCTTCTTCAATGGCGAAAATGTAGAATCCATCGCTGGGATACAGGCGAAAGATGAACTCCCTGCCGACCGGGCCGCTGTCCAAAGACGGCACAAACGTGGCATGCTTCTCCCCATCTGTGGCGTAAGCGACCACAGGTTTGTCCGCTTCCACCTTGAAGTAGATGCCGTCTCCCGGGGCGCAATCCGTCCATTCTTCGTATTGGTCGAGGATGTTCGATCCGGTCACGCTGCCGGTCGCGAGGTTGACGATGTTGACCCGGGTGTTGTCCTGGGTGGCGATAATCCTGAGATTCGCGTCGGGCAGATCATATCCGTACAATCTCGTGCCGGCCTCGAAGAAGTTGTATCTTTCTTTTGCGTACCAGCTGGTGAGGGTGTTCCCGTCGCCAAAATCCCAGACGTAGGCGGCGATGCCCTCGCCATCAGAAGACCCGCTGCCGTCAAAAACAACCGTCCACAGGCCTGCCTCCGCGGAATCCTCGTTAACCGTGTACGGCCCGCCGGGGTCGGCCGCCGGCGGATCACTGGTGACCAGGGTGACCGTTGTCGTCATACTGCGGCTTTGGAGGGCGTGGTCGGTTACGGTCAGGGTCACGGTGTAGGTTCCCGGCGCCGTGTAAACATGGATGGGGGTTTCACCCGTTGCGTCGACCTGCACGCCGTCCGAGGCGTCAAAATCCCACTCGTATCTCAAAATACCATAGTCATCGCTGGAGGCACTGCCGTCGAATATAATCGGCCATTCTCCATTCGAAGCACCGGTCTCGTCGACAAGATAAGGTCCGCCCGGATCCGGCATCGGCGGATCGTTAGGCACCACCTGGATGACGGTGTCGTCCCGATCCTGTTGGCCGGATTCATCGGTCACCGTGAAAAAAATCGGGTAAACACCCTGCCTTAGAGCCAGGGAAGGTGCGCTGCCCTCGAGGGTTCGCGAGACATCCGCATCGTCCAGTTCGAAGGTTCCGTGCTTGATGGTCATGCCGGCGTTGAGTTCCATCGAATTCGAATGGGTCGAATCGTAAATAAGAGACCATATCGTATCTCCGTCCTTTCGCAGATAGTAGGACGCCCCGGTAGACTTGAGTGTGATCCTGATTTCGTAGGCCTCGTTGCGGGTATAGTAATCTTTTATACCCCTGGAGTTGCCATCTTCATAGATACTGATCTCCCCGTTTTTGAAATATACGGCATAAGACATCTGGGCGTAGCCAAAGCCGGCGTCGGCATGCTTGAAACCGAACATTCCCCACTGATCGCCGGCGGTGTTCACGGGCAGAATGCGCGCATGGAAAGTCAGGCCTTCAATCCTGTAAAAATCAGCTTGACTGAAAAGGTATCTCGTGTCCCATTCGCCCGCACCGCTAACTGCGATTTTGTCATCCTGACTGACGCCGGTGCTCGCGATCCACTTTGAGGCGTCGATTTCCGTGCCGGCAAACCCGTCGTGTAAGAAATTGACCTGCCACGCGTACGCCTCAATGCCGCTGTCGTCCGTGGAACCGCTCCCGTCCAGGGAGAAGGTGTAAGTGCCATGGTCGGCAAAAGCTTCACCGAACGTATACGGCCCGCCGCTTACGGCCACCGGCGGGTCGCCCCGGACCATGATATCCGCCGCGCCAATGGCTACCATGCCCCTGTCGTCGGTGACGGTGAGGTTCACCAGATAGGTGCCCTCGGCCGAATAGGTGTGCGAAACGCTCTCGCCGCTGCCGGTTGTACCGTCACCGAAATCCCACTCCCAGGAGACAATCGTCCCGGATGGGTCACCGGCTTTGGAGCCGGATCCATCGAATTCGGCCGATTGACCGAGGGGGATGGATTGAGTTTCGGGGAGGACCTTGGCATAGGGAGTTCCGGGCGGACGGTAAGGCGGCGCCGACACACCCAGTGTAGCTCGGCTGGTTTTACCGACCAGCATCCGCAAGCCGAAGGTTCCGTCCCCGTTGCCCGGATAGAACCAGACCTGCCTGCCGGTGTAGTCCACCGCCACGATATCCACATGGCGGTCTGAATTCAGGTGGTAAGCGTCGTAGGAACCATAATTGTCAAAATCGAGTGATGCAACATAAACGCCGCTGTCAAAGGTTCCGTCCCCGTTTCCTCTGAAAAAGTAGGGATCTCCCCCGGCGCCGCTGTTGGCAATGATGTCTGCCAGACCGTCGTTGTCGAAATCGGCAGCAGCCACACCGTAGGGATTATCGCCGACATCTTCCAAAAATGCCGCCGGTTCGAAGGACCCATCACCGTTGCCGGGGTAGACCTGGATATAGCCGTCGCTATAGCTGCCCCTGGCAAGGTCTAAAATCCCGTCTCCATTGAAATCAGCCAGATCGCAGCCGCGGCCCCTTTCTCCGAAATCGATTACATAGGACTCGAAACGGCCCGTACCATCGCCCAGGGCGACAATCACCGCTTCCGAGTCGGTGTCGCCGATAAAATCCATGTTGCCGTCATTGTCGATGTCACCGGCGGTCATGCCCATGGCCCAGCGGCCGGACACGGGATGGCTCACCACAACGCCCTGCCGGGCGAATTGACCTTCTGCATCATCGAGAAAAAGATGGTAATCCACCCGACCGGACAGCCCGCCGCCCACAATCATGTCGAGATGGCTGTCGTTGTTGAAGTCGGCAACGGCAACGCCCCTCGAGTCCTGTCCGATGCCGCCCGTGGACCGAAGGCCGCCGGGGGAGACGGAAAAAATCATATACCCCACCGATTCCGCTGGATGGTCGGTTTCGCTGTCAGCGGATTGTTCTTCGTCCACCTGCATCCGCACCTGGTCTTTATTTTTGTCGAGCCAGCGCAAGCCGGCGGGCTCCGGCCCGAAAGCCGTTTGCATAGTGGCAATCAGCGCCGGTGCGTCCACAAAGGGTGAATCGAATGCGATGGTTCTGAACGAGTCCGTCACAACCGAACCGGTTCTCACCACCTCGAAGGTCAGGCCGTTGATTGCCCCGGCCGAGGGCTCCCAGGCGATGAACGACACGGTTTCTTCCGGGTGGTCCGGCGCGCTGGCTTCCTGCTCCTGAAGCAGGAACTCGAACCCATCGGTGCCGATATTCCGGATCCTGCCGGTGACCGCAGTTGGTTCGTTGAGGCTGGTCACGCCGGCAACCACCACCGGCACCTCATTGAAAGGCTCGCTGAAAGCCACCGGGCCGAACGCCTCAGTTTGACCGGTCTCGAATGTGCCGGCCTCCAAAAGGGTTCCATCCGGCAGGGTGTAGCGTCCTTGCTCCACGACCACGTACCCCACGGTCTCGAACGGGTGGATTCCATCCTGGTAATCCCACTCCTGGATACGGATATCGAAACCGGTGCGCGTGACGTTGCGGATTCTTGCCAGCGCCGGATGGTTCGAATCGTAGCCCGGCGTTGTTGCCACCACGACCGGATCCAGAAAGGGTGTCTTGAAGTTCAAATGGGTCCAGTTCTGATCCACCCTGACCTCGCCGGTTTGAAGGTGAACCGGTTCGAGCAAAAACTGGAAGCTGACTCCCATACCCCAGCTGTCGTTATTCCCGGCGCGGTAAATATTCCCGTCGTCGTCGGTGACCACAACGAACGAATCCCCCCAGGTGTCGGCCGTGCCCGGGCTGCAATCGTCGTCCACACCGTTGTCAAGGATTTCGCTCCTGCCGGGATTGACGTTCGGATCGAAGTCATCGCAGTCGGTCGACTTAGGGTAGTTTTCTGTCTGATGCAAGGGATAACCGTCGCCGTCGTTATCCACGTAATCGAGGGTGGCCGGGTTGCAGTCGTCATCGAGCACGTTATAGAGGATCTCCTCGGCTGCCGGATTCACCAGAGGCTGGTAATCGTCACAATCAGCTGCCTGGGTGTAGCCATCGCCATCCAGATCGTCGTCCGGCGTGTCCGGACTGCAGTCGTTGTCGACACCGTCGTAGGGAGTTTCCGCTGCACCGGGATTCACCGATTCATCCGCATCATCGCAGTCCACTGCATCATCGTAGCCGTCTGCATCCCCGTCAAAGGAAATATAGATGCTGAAGGTTTGGGAGTCGCTGTGGTTCTCCGGGTCACGGACCCGTACCGTAACGTCCACCTCGCTTTCCGCCGGTGACGGCCTCGCCGCAACCGGCCAGGCGATCAGCCCCGTGGCCTCCGCAATGGTCATTCCAACCGGAGCGTCCTCAAGAATATAGCGCAGGGAATCCCCCGTGGGGTCCTGCGGGTCCGTAGCTTCCACGTCGTACGCGTAGGCCGCCCCCTGGGCCACCGCCGTGGGCGGTGTCGACGTAATGTAAGGGCTGACGCCGTTTACGCTAACAGCCACGACTGCTTCATCCAGGGCCGGTGCGTGAACCCGCACCCTGGTGCCCCCGTCCCTGAGCCCGGTGACCTGGATGGTTGCCCGTCCGTCTGCATTGCTGATCGCCCGGTAGGCGTCGATTCCGGCGATCTCACGGCTGTCCACTGCAAACAAGAGCTCCACACCGGGTACGGGGAGACCCGCACCGGTTACGGTGAATTCGAGCGCCGCGACCTCCCCCTCATTTAGTGTCACCGGATCGGGCGCTGCAATGGTGTCAGTCGCAGCGGTTGCACCGCCGACGGTGAGGGTACCGCCGAGCACCGTCACAGGAATTGCCTGATTCCCCGGGCCGGCAAGGATGACCTCAGTCAGGCTGAGCTGGTAGCTTTGCCCGGCAACCGCGTCGGCTGGAATCGCAAACGTGATATCCACGATCGACCCCGGCCCGCTGAAGCCGGCCCTCGGCTCGCCCGGCTCCGGGATCTCCGTCGGCAGGCCGATGCGAACGAGGCTGGTGGATGACGGCAGCGACGGATGCGAATCAACATCCGGTGCTGTCGTAACGGCATCGCCTTTGGCGATGGATTGTACGGTCAGTTCCGGCGCGCCGGTGGAGGGTGACACATTCAGATCCAGTTGAAAGCCGTAGACATCGAAGACATCATAAGATATCTCTACGGGTATAGTAGCCGTGGTTCCGTGCTGAACGACGGCCGATCGAATACCGATGATTTGAGCCATTGCCGTGACTGGCGCCGCCATCATAGCTGCAAACAGCATGAGATAGGTGCCTATAGTTATTACCCTGGATAATGTAGTAATTGTTTTCATTTCATAATCCCCAATAATTGGTCAGGGTTGCCCAAAATAAACGGCTGTCTCAGAGCGCTAATTAATTTAAACTACCGGTTAATAATCACCTCAGTCCGAGATTTTTTCTCAATCTCTGGTATGACAATCTACTCCATTTTATATCTTCCCTCAGAGGCATTTCTGCAGTTTGGTACATCATATGTCCCGGTTCTACACCGTACTCATGCGTTAATCCATAAAGATGACCGGCTTCATGAGAAATGACGTACCCCAGATAGCGCCCCAGTTCCTCAGGTTCAAGACTTCGGCCTTCGATATTGTTATAATGATTTTCGAGACATGTTCTGATAGTATCCATATATACTGATGCCACGAATCCGCCTATTGGCAAAGCCAGGCCGTATAAATCAAGATCATCTCCGCATATTGACCACTCCAGAAAACTAGTTGCTACGAGGACCATTTTAGACTTTGGAGTGGCTCCAGCACCTTCCCTGACATTCACTTGATAGGGTCTGTAGTAACCTTTAACGCTATTAATTGCTGCGTTTTTTATGAAGTCAATGTTTCCTTCGAGCAACAGATCCCCGGAAAAGTTATTTCCATCCCAAATTGAAAAATCAACAAACAGCGTGTTACTACCGGATTTTTTTAAGAGCCCCCCGCTGTTGTTGATCATAGTCAGACCAACCTGAGAAAGTACGTCTAGAACGCTGGAAATCGTAAGGGTGTCAACGATTGACGGGCTGTTGCCCAAATCGAATTTTATTTGCTGACGCCGCCTCACCTTGTGCGCCAAATTTTTGGTTTTTTTCTTAAATATTTTTACAAACGTACAAACAGTAATTGATTACGTCGACTACTTATG
>Ga0209367_1008211_pt1 | contig 14289 bp, 15 predicted proteins | sample WorMetLIZISLAND2_FD_187412 | JGI IMG/M metagenome (GOLD analysis project Ga0209367, IMG submission 187412) | Marine gutless worms symbiont microbial communities from Max Planck institute for Marine Microbiology, Germany - Olavius geniculatus... ... | reverse complement strand
GTTGAGTCCGTTGTGCCAACCCTCGGCGACGTTCGTAGTGCGAGGCCCGACGTTGTCATAGTGTGTCCAGAGACTGGCTGGAAAGTCTCCCGACACCCAGGTGCGCTCGAAGTACTCCGCCAACGATCGAGCCTTGGCGTCAGTGTGCGGGTCAACGGAAGGAGGCAAATTCATCCAGTCCCAGACCAGCGGAACCGCAAACGTCGGCAGCGCCGTCATCGCCATGAGCTGCCGCATCCAGCGTCGCAAAGGACTCTGCTCGTCCTCATAGTGCGCAGTGAGGCCTTCTTGCTGGATGCGTCGGCAGATGGCCAGCCGGAAATGGAAAGAACAGCCTTTCATACGCGCTCCCGGAAAGACGGACCGGATGGCTTGGATCGCAGCCGTCTCGAAGTCGGTGACAAACGTGCGTTCACCTGCTCCCACGCTGCCCAACAGTGCCAGAAGGTTGTCGCGAATAGCGGCAAACATCTCTGAGTATGCTGCCCGGGTTTTGTTGGGCAACAGCGCCCACGCAAGCGCCATTGCCTCACCCTTCACAAATCCGTGTGGCGGTGTAGCCCCTCCGTTGTCCACTATGCATTCTGTCCTTTTAGACATCAAAGGCACTATGCACAGTGTCCACCAATCGGTGCGGACACCTTGGGTGGCAGGACGAGCATCGACGGCGTCAGTATAGGCAGAAAGTAACACCGACGTTTTCATAACCATCCAGCTTTTGTTTATTAGTTTCCGAGTAGTCAGGTCAAATTTTAGAAACGTCTGACGTTGTGAAAACGGTTTTGGCTGTGGGCCTAGCAGTCTGAAAGCTAGTGTCTAAATTTATAATGTCTACCTTTACTAGGACGAATGACCCGCCACCCAAGGAAACAGTCAAGGTATCCGTACAGCGTGGCGTGTTGCTACAACGCAAGACGTCATACAGTCGTCTAAAGGCGAGTATTACAAAGCAAACGAAATTAACTGAACTGAGCTGAAGTTTCTGAGATATGTAATTTTTTAAATGTCGCAAAACGCCATAAAGAGGCCGTCGCACGCCACAATAGGTCGCGCTGCTGTCTAACATTTTTTGAACAGCCAGCGTGGGCCCCTTTTTAGGGGTGGGCGCCTTTGTTCGGCCGATCTGGTCAAACATGCTAAACATATGCGAAAATCCGCATCAGCACGATCAAGAAGACTTGGAGTTAGAAGAAGTAAAGAAATGTGGAAAAAATTAGTCATTTTGGTCGGAACTCGTCAATACATGAACTGAACATATCATCAGAGATCAATGATTGTGAACTTCCAGTGGCAACTGACTACATATAGGCTATCACCTGATGCAGTTGAAGCCATGCAAGTAGCTTGTCGACAGAACCTTCGTAGACGACGTCCAGAAACTGTAGTTCTTGTGGCGTCGGTTGTGGCAGAAGGTCGCTGGGCTTTCTATCGGCTAACAGCGGCTCCTTTTCATCTGACATTCTCTGCAGCTGGCCCACCGAGCTCCCTGCTTATAGCTGTCAGCCACTTTATTAGTCCTAATCACATAAGCAGTTACATTATCAGGCACTGTAAACAGTCACATCATGCCTACGTGTGGCATAGGCCTACTGCAGTACGTGCGTGTCAAAAAGACACACTTAATTGTGCCAAGCTATTCTGCATGAAGGTCTTATTAGCTCTTGATTTGTTGGGACTATAATAGTCTTTGGTCTTATTTTTTAACTGAACGCTATATATATAACCTATGATTTCGTTTTGCTCTTGATAGGCCTATTCAGTAGGTCTACACTGGTGTCTACAAGGAGTACCCCATTTCCCATTTCGTCTAATCCAATTTTTCCACTTTTAACCATAACCCTAACCTTTTTAAACCTTTAACCCTATCCCTAATAAAAACCCTATTCGTAAGCCTCAGACGAAAGAAATTAGGCAAAACGGGATAAGGCAGAATGAGGGAACACAGCAATTGCGATAGCAGGGAGAAGATCCTGTAAGAATGTCGATCAGTATAGGCCTACGGGTTTATGAATTTAGCCTATATCATTCAAGTAGGTATCAAGTAACGTAGTCACTCTGTATTTCTCCAAAAACTGAAAAATGGGGCATGTGAACAGAGATGAGCACACTACGTACTGTAGGCGCTGCGTCGCTGACATACCAGTCGTTTAGCCTACAGTTGACCTAGCATCATTATCAACTTCTCCACAAAAGCCATTACTGATGACATAATATGCCTCTATTGTAAGAAATACCAAAAAAAACTAAAAATATTTAGTGACATGCCGACAGCACTATCAAATCAAAATATTACGTACTGAATGACGTCATGTTTGACGTCAGTGCCATAAACGTTGTCATGTTTGTTACTTACTGAGCTACTCGACGGAAGTCTTTTTTTAGATACAGACTTTGTTTTTTGTTTACATCACCGTTGTTTACGCGTCAAGTTTTGCGCTGTTTGTTATTTTTTACAAATATTTCGTGCTGTTGGAAGACAACTGCTGGAATTTCTTTGTCAGTAATAGAAAGTTAGAATCGTTTATGATAGCTTATTGAGGCTCTTCAAAACTCAAAACTCATTTATTTGGCTGCGAGCGCTCTTGAGGTCTTCTTTAATTGGTCGCTATACAACATATTCATTCATTCATTCATTCATTCCTAAACTCATAGCGGACCGTATACGCTGTATACAGCTGTTACAAGAAGCTAGGCTAGAGTTTCGTTTTAAATATTTTAGTGCTAATGTCTGGCACAGCTTAACACTAGGCTAGGCTAGAGTTAGGGTAGCCTAGGGCTAGAGCAGACAAAATGGTAATGCTGCAGTTTAGACTAGTAAAATGACTGCTGGTCACAAGTAGTAGGAACTCGCAACTTCTAGTCATTTTATATGTAAGCGGTCTATAGTTCTGTGGTTAGGGTAAGGGGTTAGGGTTATGGCAGACTTTGAGTCAGGGCCACAATAAGCAAGGCCAAGGACTTGACCGTCAAGGCCAAGGATTTGGCCTCCAAGGCCAAGGCCAAGGACATGACCTCCAAGGTCAAGGCCAAGGACTTGAACGTAAGACATGTCAGGTATCTTACACTTTGCAAATATGGCAAAAATACAGAATTTTAGCTGGATTTCAGAAAATGGCTAAATTTCAAATGCAGCCGTATATAGCAGTACACAGCACTATTACAAATAATTGACTGTTGATTCTAGGCCAAACTAATACAACAAAAAATATCACACCAATACTGCACCATAAACATACTTTTCTAAAACAAGGTCATGCTAACAGCCACAACAGTCTAGGTGTTGCAAAAAAAGAATCACGCTTTGTAGCAATGTCTCACATCAGTCACTGGTTATAAACTGTACTGTAGAAATATCAACTGAGATATGTCAGGTAGGCCTATTTTACACTTTGCAAATATGGCAAAAAATTCAGGATTTTAGCTGGATTTCAGATTTCAGAAAATGGCTAGATTTCAAATGTAGCACAGCACTATTACAAGTAACTGACTAGGCCAAACTAAGACTGTAATACAGCAAAAAATAACACACTAATACTGCACCATAAACATCCTTTCAAGGCTGTAATAGTCAGTTAGATGTGCTTGTTGCATTTGAGAAACACTAAATCTGCCAGCATCCTATCCCCCATCCTAGCTCTGTGTGGTCTCATGAAGAGGCCACTGTGGCTAAACACGCATTCAACTGGGGCTGATGTAGCAGGAGTACCGTACAGAAGACTTTCTCAAAGAGTTTGTGCAGGATGGTAGTAGAGTAGATATGATTCAGACAATATGAATAAAATTGTGTAAGTAAGTAAGCGCCAACTGAATAACTTCATTCGGCGGTCGTGGTCACAACTGACCAAAAAAGCTGGAATTTTTTCCCGATGCCAAGGCCAAGGCCAAGGACTTGACTCCCGAGGCCAAGGCCAAGGACACCATTAGCTGGCCTCGAGGCACCTCGAGGCCAAGGCCATGTCCTCGAGGACTCCAACTCTGGGTTATGGTATGACTATGAGGTTTAGTGCCTGCCTCATACCCTAACCCTATTCCTACTACTTGTGGCCCACAATTATTTTATTGGTCTAAACAACAGTATTACCATATATCATCTTCATTCTAAATCTTAAGGGCTTAGCATAGATGCACGGCTAAGTTAGAGTTAGTGCTACCCCTAAAATTCTTACCCTAACCTTATGACTATAGACGACTTACATGTTAGATGATAAGAACTTGCAACTGCCACAAAATATGTGTTCAGATTAGATGGCTAACTCCAACTTTTACCCTAATTTTTAACCTTAGTCCACATCTTTACCTTCCATACTTTAACTTGTCAAATTTGCTGGCAGTGTGGTCGATACAGTTGATGCGTTGTTTCATGGCATCATTATTGCACTAGAGTTTTATAGCTGTAGTTATCATGGTTTTTCTATGAGTTTAGGAGCTCGAACTGCAAGATTATCAAATTGTGTCGACGCTACATGTAATTGTTTGTCTCAGAAGCTGTGATTGTCATGGATTTCAGCCAGTGTGTCATATGGTGAGCAAGTCACAGTGTGGTTAAGCTCAGGATGTTGTTGTTTAATTTGTGCATGATTTTCTTGCTTGTAGCAACCATGTCAGATTCCGAGGAGGAACTATCCTTTGCAAGTGTTGAAGATGGTGATGGTGAAAAGATTTCAGGTATTTTTACGTACGGTATTTTAACTTTGAATGATGCTGTAAGTATTTCTGGCTAGCCAAGTGCACAGGACATGTATTATCGTGAAGCATTAGTCATATGCATTATTAGTGATTATTCCTAACTTTAGTCTTAAAACTAACTCCACACATCATTAGCCATGTGCATGGCTAACCATGTGCATATACACCACTTCGTGGAACTTTTTAAAATAATGTACTTTTTCTGTTATTTTATCTTTTGGTTTAGGTTTGTGTGTACAAAATTAGATCATTGTTTCACAGAGATAATAAATACTGGATAAATTATTGGTTAATGTTAAAAATACTGAAAACTTGTTATTGCTGAGAATTATTTAACAGAATATTAACAGTTGACAGTGGTGTTGTTGCCCCAAAAGTTTAGCCTGCTGAAAAACTATATTTCAAAGATACAAAATTTTGGGCTGAAAATTTCTCCATTTTGGGTACAGATAGAGGCAAAATGGAACTTTTGAGCACTTTGTTGGAAATTTGCAACTGTCTGTCGGAAATTTGTTGGAAATTTTTAGCTATCGTGTCAGTCGGAAAATTGCACTTTTTCGGCCTCTTCTGTACTTTCTTAACCCACTCACAGTTAGCATTGTTGTTATTTTTTGGGCACTTCAGTGAGTTTTTGTCTGTTGCCGGAGTGTTTAAAATATCTGTCAGATTGATGTTATCTAGATCGATGTCAGTTTGTTGGGTTTTGTTGATGTGTAAGATGGTGTTGAGCTGGACGACTTGAATGTTGCTGATGTCACTGAAGAAGAGAAATCTGAAGCTGGAACACCAAAGGGTGTAGATGCAACTGCTTTGGCACAGTCTGCTGAACATTTTCAGAACTCAGCAGTAATGACTGCTGCTAGTGTTGCCACAGACTCATCCGTAGGTCATGAGACTGCCTGTAGTGGGCCAGTGGATACGGCGGCTGTCGATGATGCAAACAAGGTACATTGATGCAATACAATAGTAGAAGTTGCTCGTAAGAGTGCACTTGATGATCCAAGTGAATTTTTTTTTCACAAAAGAGCAATTTAAACTCATTTTGTGCATTTGTTAGTTAATAATTATAAAATAATTGTTAACATAGGTGTCTTTAAGTAACCTTTTTAGATCTTGTATTCATACATCTTACGTCTTGCATCTTTGATGTCTTGTATGTCTGTCAAATCCAGCAATTTTTACTGAGATTGTGCATATGATTGCTGTAAATCTCTTATCAGGCTATGTGTATACTGTATACTTGTTACAGTGCTGTGTATTTTGTTTAATTGTTTAGCGGACAACCAGTTGGTCTTCACTAGTTACTTGGTATGCTGCTCAGCTGTGTGATGCACGTTGTTTTGTATCACTGATCAGTTGATCATATTTGTAGTCGTTGCTAATGTTTTTGTAGTCCGGATGGGGTTGGGGCAACTGGAGCTCGTGGGGCAGTTCTGTGTTTAACACTGCAGCCGAATCTGTTGGCACTTTCACCAGTCAAGTCGGTATGTTAGCTGCCAGTTTGTTGCTTTTTTGCACTTTAGTCCAGTGTTTATTATATTTTGTCATGTCATATCACAATTCACAATACTTGCTATGTTTCTCCACTGCACTGTCTGCTACCTGATCGGTCTGGTATTGCTATAGCGCCCATTAGCCATTGCTCAGGGGTAATTTGACTGGGTAAGAGCTAGGCCTACTCTGGCATAAATAGTGTTGTGCAACGCCATGGTAGGCTGTGAGTCTTTCCCTTTTTACAAGGGTTATTCCATAAATAATTTTTACAAAATTGCACCATTCCATTAATTTTTGAAAAGAATGAGATATACATTTAACTCTAAGAATTGCTGGAATGGTGCCATTTTGTAAACTTATTTGTGAAACGACCTTTGTATGTACTCGTGTGATTGATAATGATCATCATCTGTGCCTCGTCTGGGCTGAATGTGTACAACCGCAGGCAGCGTAGTGGACTGGGGCAAGGCCAAGTCACATCCATTGTCAGGACTTCATCACCACAGTCTGAGGGCCAGGCTGGCCAGTCACTACTGCTGGTACACTGCTAGGTTGATACTCTAGACAAGTTGTTCACACACATGTGCCTCTGTTCACCAAGCAGCATAATTTGGTACCAGTCAAAGGGTGGTGACGCTCTGTGGCTGGGAAGATAACCATGCATCAATTACTCAGTGGTCTAAAAAATATTTACCTACGGGCTCAACAGATTTCGCTCATGGCCCTCGGGGAGATATGGCTTCTTTACCTTAACCTTTACCTGATGGGTTCATCATGACAACAACAGCAATACGACTCTGTACTGTGTGTTCAGGTGAAGGTCTGTACCAGGTTCTAGAGACTGTCGAGTCGGGGCTCTTGGCTGCTGATGATGTAGATGCTGACGGAGATGTTTCCCAGCAGGAACAACCAGCCACAACTGATCAGACTCGTACGTGTCCACAGCTTCTTTAATAGTGGAGGGTCTTTATAGCAGATAATAATAGTAAAAATGAGTTTCGCTAATTTGGCACAAGGTGGCATTGCTGCAAGCATGAGTTATTTTGGGGAGGGAAATCAGACCCCATTTCAGAAAAGGGAAATTGTATGGGGTTGTTGATGGTGCCATTTAATAGAGTTGACAGCTTCGGATGCCAAACGAGACCAGACCTGGCTTTCTGAATGTGTTTTAACTGAAGTGTAACTAATGCCGGGATGCATACAGGTCCAAGAGTGCCATGGAAAATAAACCAAATGGTTGCACTTTTAAGATCTGCATACTTGTTTTAGGTCACTCGATTAAACAGTCTTGGAAAGACGTGGAAAATGGGCATTAATGTTCCTGGAAATTCCGGTGGAAAAATGCACATGTAAAAGTCCCGGAAAGTCGAGGAAAACCACTTTTAGCGTTCTGTATGCATCTGCTAATTTAGCTGGGAGCTAGTGCTTCTGCCAACTCAAGAACGTGTCTTCAGCTATGACAGCTCTGGCAATAGATGTTTCGCTGCTGCATGTCCTAGGCTGTGGAACAACCTTCCAGCTCGTCTGAGACAAACTGACATCAACTTTGATATTTCTCAAGCGGCTGCTAAAGACATTTTTGTCCAGGTGCTGAGATCGCAATGTATTGTGGCTTAACTGTTAAACTGCACTTTTCTCAAGCATATGTATGATGCAGGGTGACCACTCACCTGGAAAACATGGGAAACCTTGATAAGTCGAGGAATTTTATCTTGCTATCTTATTCTATTTTACCTACTTATAAAAAAACATTACTTTGCATGTGTGGATGGCACTGGAAGGTGGTGAGGCGGTGGTGAGCCAGGAGATGGTTCGTCATGGCAGTGTGGATGAGACTTTGTCAGGTGATACTGATGCAGCAGCATTATCATCGTCATCATCATCAGCAGCAGCAGCAGCAGCAACAGCAGTGGAGACTGAGGGGCTGGTAAGGGGAGAGGAGTCAAAGGATGACGGATGGCTGACTGGCTGGAAGCTGCCGGTGTTGTCAGACGTTGTGAGTAAGACGAGTTCGGTCGTACAGCAGACGGTACAACAGACAAGCAACGTCGTATGTTTTCGCGTCTCATTTCTTTCATATTTGTTTAAATATTTCAAATGTAATTTGTTATTTTCTGCAGCATTATTAATGCAAAATGTGCGATAAAACTTTGCTGATATGACAGATGAGAAAAGTAACTTATTCTGTATGTAATTTGTCACTTTAGTTTTATCTGCAAAATAAAGCAAAGTGTGTGGAAACACATTGCTGATACAACATATGTGAAAATGAGTAGTTTATTAAGCTTGCTTGTATAATAGTACAAGTAATGTTTAAAAAGGTGTCAATTTGTATAGCGCATCTCGCATACAACGCCTCTAATTTGCTTTTCGTCGCTAACCCGAGCCACCAGCCACATGGCCACCACGTGCAGCCTGCAGACACAGGCTAACGCAGCACCCGGCTAGGCAGCCCCAGTCAGCTGTACTAAGGTCACCACCTTCCGTAACCCATATAAATGAGTTACTGCTCATTTTACCGTCCCACGGAGGATAGAAGGCTGAGTCGACCTGTCTGCTGGTTTCTGTACCGCATTTGGCTGGAAACATATCTTACACAGGAAGAGTATTTGAATGTGCAGTACCAGTATAACGTGACTGTTACAAGTTGTTTTCTATGTGTGTCTGGGATATCACAGGCCAGATCATTCCAAAAATACCAGCCCTTCACACTATTATATAGCTAGAGGTTCTGAAGAGCATTGTAAACTCCCTTGATGTGGTCTAGGGCAAGGTCCCCGTGCAAATGCATTTTTTGCAGTCTGAGCTTGAAATAGCATTTGATGGTGATGTTTTCGATTATTTTCATGAAGTACTTCTTAGTAGTGTTGTTACAGTTATCGAAATCGGTACCGAAACCGCGTTTTTTTAGCAAAACCGAACCGCATCAGAATCGCGGTTTTAAACTCTCTTGACGGTTTCAGTTTTTCAATTTCGAACTGGCCCAGCTCTAGAGTCTTGACTGTGCTGGCGGCAAGACGAGCGGTGCGACGCGGCCGTGACTCGTCTCGCCGCGGGTGGTGGTCAAAAAACCGAAACCAATTGAAACCGCGGTTTTTCCTTAAAACCCAACTGAAACCGACCAATCTTGGCCAGTGTGAAACCGTAACAACACTACTTCTTAGTTTCTATTAATAGGAGAGGCGGGCCTTGATTGAGCCAATTGAACCACCTTTGCTACCGGTCTACATTAGTTAATGGTTGAAGTGTGGGCCAAGTAGTGAGTAAGTAAGCAACACATGCCATCCATGTTGTGCTGTAGAGTATGAAGGTGATTGAAGGTGGGATTGATGTGCTGGAAGCTATTGGACGCAAGACCTACGACGTGTTGGCCGAGGGTGAACACGGCCTCAAGAAGACCATTGTAAAGTCACGTGAAAATCGACCAACTCTCTCTCAGGCATGTCTACAATTTCATGAGTACTCGTGAACATTTATAGCTTTGGTCCTTCTAGTTTATGAACCAGATTAGCTGGCCTGCCGGTTTTTCAATGCAAGCTTATATCAGATCGTATTATGCTGTGTTACGTCCTGGTATTTTGTCTATGTTTAGCATACTGCCATGTTATTAGGGATGTGCAGTTTGCAGGTTATGACTTCGGTCTGGTTTTTGGTTTGGTTGTGCAAAAAAAACTATGCTTAGTTTTTGCTACTCATCTGAAAGGCAAATTTCGTGGGGAATAAGTAAGATTTATCTACTTAACTGCAAAGTTACAAACTTCATTAACAGGGCAGGCCAAACAGACAGTGTCTGTGTGTTCCCTGATGGTTCAGCTAGCCAGTGTGGATAACACCATCAAGCAAAGGAGTATTTTTTTGCGCTCATGATGGCAGACATGCTAACGAAATGCTGAGGATGTGTATAGCATTACCACGTTGACATTGATTTAAATCGATATGACATTTGACTGTATTTTAGTGTGTAGTCACGTGTATTATTGTTACTTGCTAGCTACTGTGTTGGCTATACACAGGCATACTTTGATCTCATCCGTGAAATTCGTTGCTCTCAGAATGCATAGTTGATGATGATTATTATATAATGTTGTTATATGTAGACATTGCGTGAAGCAAAGGTGGTCGCTGAATCTCGTGAGCAGGAAGAAGAGGCTTTCGTTGAGTCAAGAAAATCCAACTTTGGCGCCCAGTTTGATGATTTCCAGGGTAAGTTTTTTTTGGCCACTCATATGTTGCTGTACAGTGCAGAAACGTGGAACATGACATTGGTCAACCGGAAAAAGCTTGAAGCAGCTCATCGTAGATGGTTACGGAAGATACTGAGAATAAGCTGGGTGGACAGAGTCACAAATGAAGAAGTTAGATGGCGCACTGGACAAGAATCACTAGAAACAATCATTAGAAGACGTCGTCTACGCTGGTTTGGGCATATACACAGGATGAGTTCAAGCCGGCTAGCTCACCAAGCTCTTGATTGTACACCACCCATATTCAGGAAAAAGCCAGGGCAACCACGAAAGAGTTGGAAATTGACAATCAAAGAAGACCTGACTTTGTTGGGCTTGACCTGGGACGAAGCTAAAGAAGAGGTTGAAGACCGTGAAGAGTGGAGATGCCATGTTGCCCGATGTGCTACCAGAGCATGTGGATGGACTAAGGTCTAAGGTCATATGTTACTGGTAACTGTTCTGGTCAGAATAATACGTAGTTGTTTCTTTGACTTTCATTGATTAGATAACGTCAGAGCTGTTATATGGTGCTAGGTGCAGGTCCTGCAGGAGCATTGAGCGGCAGCTGTGAGCGCCTATTAATTGTCTTCGGCTTATTTCATTGCACTATTGTTTAGTCGAATACGAGTACACTATTTAGCCCACTATTTGAATCAAATAGAATACAAATCGAATACTTCGCCCAGTCTTGGTTCTTATGAACACGAACTATGTAAGTAAGTTAATAAGCAGTTTATCATTTCCCATGCAAATGCTTACAATAAAACACAATGGACAGGCACAATAAATGAACGTAAGACAATATGAAACATATCAAAAGCATAAATGCAACAAAGCAGTGAGATAAAAAACATGAGCCATGAGGACCATAGCGTGGCATTAATCTCCGTTTTCTTATTTCTGAGCCAGACTCCAGTTTACACTGCAAAACCACGGATGTGTGGCTACTGCATCACATGGTGTGTCTCAGCTTTCACTGGTGCTCATTGCACCTACCCACGGAAGGATGGCCAGGCTGAGTTGACTTGGAATATGTAACATAAGGTGAATATAGTGAATAATATGTTATAATTGCATGTTGTGACGTTGATGGCAGGTCTGGTGCAGCTGGAGGCTCTGGAGATATTGAACAGCACGACGGAGCAACAAGTTCGACAGTTCATGGACATGTTGTCCCGAGACTCGGTTGACACTGTCAAGTCTGAACTGATGCACATCAAATATTTGTTTGATGACGTTCAAGCCAACACTGATGACGGTCAGCTGATTTTGCTAAAGATTCACAACAGCATGAGATAACTGGTTGGAAATATCTAGGTTTTTAAAAAGCCCAAATTCAGAGTGTTCAGGCCAACTCAGCCTTTTACCCTTCCTGGGATGGAAAATGAGTAGTAGCTTATGGGCTACGGGGTGAAAGCCTAGTGTGGCTGATTGGGGTGGTGGTATGTCTGCTAGCTGCAAACCACGGATCCAGTTGTTTGCTGACACGGGCAGTGCCTGGCTGCATAGTGCGCTGTGGTATCTTATGCTTATGCCAATCAGCTGCCACTTTCGAGATTATAAAGTGCTTCTGTCCACGAGTCCGTCTCACGTAAGAAGCGCTATAGCAAGTAGCAGACTTTCCCTTTTTTCTGGACTTTTCTGTTATACACAGGCTGTAGTGATATTTATCAGTAATGGTGTAATGCAGATGACACCATTGAGCACAACTTTAACCAGCTTGTTACTGATTACTTCAGTCGTCTCAATCTCAATGCTGGCGTGCAGAAGCTGCTAGCTGTGAGTAATTTATGCTGTGATATATATGACTAAATTATGTCATATTCTTGTGAAGTGCATATCTGAGCAATGGCATGGAATATGCTTAAGTTTGTGCATTGCTTTTTTAGTATTCAAGATGTTTATTATATGACGGAATCAAATTTTACAATTTTTCATGTTTTGTGGTTATTTTTACAGTTTAGTTCATAGAAGCTGTCGGAAAAGCACCCGTCCCATTTATAAAGAAATTTTGCTCCATTGATTCTTAATACTCTACTTTATGGGGATTCAGCTTCTGGAGTAACTGTAGAATGTTTGGCTCAAAGTTGGGGCATGCATTTCCTGAACACTATGCAGCACTATGCTCCCTCTTTTCACCCACGCACTTCACCCAAGCTCTTCATGTTGAATCTTAGAATATGTATCTTTTCCCATGCAAAACAAAAGGACATCTTGAACAGTGTCAGAATGATGCTGTCATCACTTAAATACTGCTCCTAAAATGTTAAAAAATTGTCCCCTTTTTAAGAAATGTTATACACTTTGGCATAGTTCTCAATGAGCACAGAACACCCAGACCAACAGTGGTAGTGGCTCTGATTATTTATCAGTGATGTTTTGTAGTTGTGGCTTTATAATGTTGTTTGGATGTTGCGTGTCGTAGTGTCAGACAAAAGTGCACGAGATGATCCGCAGCTTAGAGTGCAGTTCACAGCAGCCAGACTCCATGGACAGAAAGACTTCAAAAGTATGTGTGTGCACATCTCACTTTCATTTTCATGTCTTTTTCTGGTTTGGTGTGCAGATATTTTTCAGTTTGCTTATTCCAAACTATAGGTGCAGACACAGTGAAAGCAAAAGACACAAACGAAGTGGAAGATTAGCTATTCTATGGCGTTGTGGCAAGGTACAGAGTGCAGTTGTCACCTCTAAATGTTTTTTCCAAAAGTACCAAATTTGGGGCTGAAAATTATCATTTGGGCGAAAATTATTGTCAAAATTGAATTTTGAACACCCATAATTTTGGCTGTCGAAAATTTGTATACATCTGTCGAAAGTTGCAACTTCATGTCGCCTTTTCCCCCTCTTTCTTAACCTGTGATACCACTGTATGCTATAGTATTCAGTTTGTTTATTGTTGTACAAGGAGATCAGGATGTGAATTGCTAAGCAGAAATGTCTTAAGATGCTACGGGAGTGAAGCAACGTTTGGGTGATGTGTAGTGTTTTGTGCTGAAAGTTGTTTGCTAGGATATTCATCTGCACTATTGGGGATTGTCAGTTATCACTTTATTGTGCTGTTAGTATATGGGCTAATGTAAGAAAAATAGCTGGTGTAAAAGTTTCATGTTTCTTACCGTTCTAGTATTATACAGTTGTCAGGCTTTCTTTGTCATTGACCCGATGGCATCTGCATGATTTTGACCCTGGATGATTAGTGAAGGCATTTTTTCATCATACTGATGTATGCAGCGCATTAAGGGCTTTTTGGCACTGATGCATTATATAAATTCACGTTTTACTTACTTACTTACTTAATTAGTCACTCACATGTGGTTGATTTGCTAGGAGATTTACCAGGTGGCGGTGCAGTCGCTGGCTGAGATGACAGCCTGTGCTATTGAACATTATCATCGTGTTGGTCAACAACTGCTACTTGCGTCTCTACCCCAGCAGTCTTATCACTCCATTGCATGCGAAGTCGCCAGGTTGGCTTAACATGCCTATGCTTTACTATTAACAGCAAACCAGGCATAGTGAATTGTATGTGGTAACTGTTTGAACAGTTTGTTATTTTCTGCACCCTGTAGATTGTTCTGAAAATGTGGCACCAACAGTGTTTTTTCACTAATATTTGGAAGCGTTAACAGAAAACAGTTATGGGAGAATTATCAAGACTGACATTTTTGGTGTGCAGTTTTTACGCACGAAAGCAGCTATGCTTTCAGCGCGTCTTAGCCATCGCAATTCTGTTCGTCCGTCTGTCCGTCTGTTTGTCACACGGGTGGATCAGGCAAAAACGGTCCAAGCTAGGATCTCCAAATTTTCACCATCGGCTGCCTGGAAGACTCTAGTTTCAGGAACCGTAAAGCTTTTTCATAAATTCGAAGGGGGTCACCCC
>Ga0209367_1008210_pt1 | contig 14289 bp, 9 predicted proteins | sample WorMetLIZISLAND2_FD_187412 | JGI IMG/M metagenome (GOLD analysis project Ga0209367, IMG submission 187412) | Marine gutless worms symbiont microbial communities from Max Planck institute for Marine Microbiology, Germany - Olavius geniculatus... ... | reverse complement strand
CAGGTTTACCTGCCCACAGGCAGTCACCCGTCGCAGTATTAACCGGGCCCGGCGTACAGTAACTTCGCTGATTGGATCAGACGCGTTACCACTACACCACGCCGACCGCCCACTACCTCTCCGAATATTAATGTTCGCTTTTAAATGCCGGTATTTTGTGGATCTTTTGTGACGAATTCAGTGGAAATTCGCTGCTGATCTGTGCCAGTGAAAGAAATGTGAAAATCAGTCTCTATTTGATGACATCGAGAAGTCACTAACAGTGGTGTAGCCTCAAGGGCCAGTGTCCACTGAGTGGATCACCCTCCAGATGAGTAGCTATGTTTTCTCAACGGCTTGAAAATTGCACTTGTGGATCAGCTAGGCTAAACGAGATTAGCGGCCACCAGACGCGTTTTCTGGGCTCAAAATGCATTTGTGGCCGAGGTTTTGCCTCAAACCCTGTTGGGTGAGCTTTCAGCGCTCCCCGAGACCCCTAACTGGTGGGGGAGGGGACAAGGAAACCTCTCGCGCTTTTCCTTCAGTCTCGAATTTCGGCCTTCCAGGCTCTAGGAGTGTACCGCCAGGTAATTCTCGATACGCCACTGACAAAACTTGATAGTTTGCTATTGTGGACCACCATATACTGTACCTATAATAATGATTGTTCACTAGTTGTACCTTTGTAACCTGTACATGATTGTGCTCTGCTGGAACGGTTTGTCGTTTGGCGTTCATTGTCTCATTAATTGACTGTTTTATTGATAGTTTGTACGTTTTTGTAATTAATTTTTAGAAAATGTTCGTTGCCTTGTGTGAAAAGGGAGATAGGGCCTAATGCCGTTAGATCAAAACGGTAGTCGTCCTTTTATATAAAGGTAGCTTTCCTAAGTTCATGGAGTAGGCCTATCAAAAATTCTAACTTATTAGTCCTGAAATGATAAAAAATATACGCTATTTTAATTAGTTGTTAAACATACATAAAAAACCGTGACATTTTTTTGGACACTGTGTACACCTTATTTTTGCAGTTTTGTGTAATAGGCCTACACGTGTACCGCTAATATGAGAATTGGTGTAAGCTTTGAAATGGATGAAGTTATGAGCCAAGACAATGGGTGTGGGTGGTTTGCTGGGATTTAAATCTGCAAAACCTGTCGGCGCTTGTGCTATTTTAGGCTCCGTCGCAATTTCCGTCGATGAATTTTTCATTGGTGAAAAATGTGTATGATGCAATAAAGCTGACGGTTTGTAGCACGTTGCTGGACTGGCAACTTGACATCTTAAATGCTATTTATTTCGGTTTGTAGTCACAGCTAAGGCCGTCATGTACACAATAATTCGTAAAGTAAGCCACAGTTTTGACAAATTAATAATTGTCACGTCATTCAGTCGCATTTAACGTCTCGTACTGCTTTTAGTACCCCCGATCCGCAGTAAAAAGATAATGTTTTCACCCATGTCTGTCTGTCTGCAAGAATACTTATGGGCACATAGCGATGAAGTTTTGGAGGGGTGGGGTTAGACAGCACTTAGATAATTTAAATTAGCAAATTACGTAGATACTGTGCACGCTTATACAGTGGCAAGGAAACGATTGTTAGTACGGTGGTAACTGTAAAAAAAAACTAACTTTTGTGGTGACAGGGCTGGTGATAAGCTTACGTAAAGCCATAGAATCCATGATGATAAAAATGATATGTAGGCCTACACGTACATCTAAAAATGACGGCTGCAAGTATACATGGTGGCCAGTTTCCAGTGGATACATTTTGTGTAAGCTGCACGTCGTGGGCGCGAGTGCTGGTAATTGCAGGCCTATATACACTGTGTCTCAAAAAAAATCCCCGACATTTTTGACTGTAACTTGAAAACCAATTATCGGATTTTGATAATTTGTGGTGGAAATATTTTTGAAACAACTTGCCATCAAATGACCACTCATTTTTCCACCTCACCTAATGTATGTTTCTGCACTACCTAGGGAAAACAGATCAAGCGAAATGTGTTGAAATAAACAAAGAACCTGAAAAAACATCCCTGGCATTATCGATCGTAACTTAAATAAGGATTAGCAGATTTTAATATTTTTGGCAGAAATATTTTTAACACAACTGGCTATTAAATAAGTGTTTTAGTTTCCATCTCATCCAACGTGTGTTTTTGCACTATTTGCGGAAAGCAGACCAAGTATAATACGCGTTAAAATGAATGAAACAACATCGATAAATTCCATCTGTCCTAATCTGTGAGCCCCAGCAGGTTTGACTGTCATGCAGCAGTGTGTCTACCAGATGAAGTTTATGAATGTTTGTGAAGTCAAGAAGTGACTGGTACAGCCTGGATTGGTCCGGAGCAGAACTTTGTCGATACTGCTGTCAATGAATGAAGAAAGCGTCTTCTTGCCTGTGTTCTCATAGTAGGCCAACATTTCAAGCAATTTTACTACAGGCAGTTGAAAAATGGACAAATGGATGAAATGTCAGCCAATGTGTCAGAAATGTGAACAAAATGTGTTTACGCTTTATGTTAATTAAGCAATCATATCGCATTGAATAAAAAAAGTGATATTTCGCTGATTGTGTTATCGCCAGGTAGTGCAGAAACAAACGTTGGGTGAGGTGGGAAGTTGAATGATCATTTGATGGCAAGTTGTGTCTGGAATTTTTTTGCCAAAAATTATTAGAAGTTGATAATTGGTTTTTAAGTTACAGTCGAAAATGTCGGGGATGTTTTTTGAGACACAGTGTGCTAGGCTATATATTGCTACAGCCAGTCAACTCACAAGAGGCTGTAGCAGCTGGCTGCAACATCAGTTTTTTTATCACTGTCTTCGCGTCAGTGCCGACCACTGGGGTCGTCACAGGGGCAATTGCCTTTTTCCATAAAATTCAGCCTGTCCGAATTTTTTTTTCAAAAATACAAAATTGGGGTTAGAACTCCACCATTTTGAGGCGGGATTTAGGGGCGAAATTAAGATTTTGAGCATCCATTATTTTAGCTCACAGTAATTGCAGCCAGCCGTCGAAAGATTGCAGCTACTAGCCCCTACTGTTTTAACTCACTACACTGCAGGTGCCAACTAATGATGATGCTGATGCTGATGATGAATCGACAAAGTTGCGGTTCATTGGTTCGTCCGCTCTTACGGCAGAAAACAGTTAGGCCTACTAGCGTGCAGTGCTAATGATACGCTCTGTTGAACAACTCCGGCAACTATTTTCGACTGTCCCTGAAATAGAAGCTGATAGCTATGTAAGAAAGACGCAGCACGGATGACAGCAAAAAATTACATAATTTAACTTAGGCGGAGCCGCGGAGTCTACATGTGGGTTAAACTAAAATTAAACTGAAACAAAATTGCATGCAAATCACATTGTTTTAATTTTGTTTTGTTGTAGGCATCGCGCTTTAATCGGTTGACTGCACAGGCTCGCCAGAATCTTCTAATCTTTTCTATTACATTCATTCACTCTCGAAAACTCGGCGTTTAAGACGAAATAATGATAGATATTACATACAGTATAGCGGGAGTTCGTCTGGAATGTTGATTGACGTGCAGTTTTAGAGCAAATACTAAAATTCTGACTTAGGCTATGTTAAACAATGTTAGACCGCGATTTTTTTTACCTTGAAATGCATCTAAATGCGTTTGACGATATCAACAAGAAAAGTTTCAGCGCATGCAGTGTAGCTTACTTTATTGCCATCGTATGGCTCAAAACGTCATTTTGTGCACCGAAGTCTGTACTGTCGTGATAGTCCGGATTTTTTCGTTGCTCATATGATTTCCTTAGCTTTTCTTGGTTTTTTTTAATTCGCCACATTTTTATTTAGTTTTTAGTCCTTTACGCCTTTACGGTAAACTAAGCTGCGTATGAATATTTTTTTAACTCATAAAGATTTGATTTTGAGTGCGAATTTCCTTTCAATCACTCGTTTCTTATCCCGTAGTAGAAACAGTCAATGTAGTCGAACTAATTTCACCGAAGCTTGTCATTCAAATATTTATTGAAAAACTAAAATTAAACACTGTGAATTTATGACTGTGATGACGCGCCGTGTGTCAGTTCAAAAACGAATCGCAGTAAACTTGTTGCTGCGTTAACTGCACATCGACGACGACCTAGCTGTGCAATCTAGACTGTGGATGCACAATACGACCCAATGCACATTCAGGAAGATATTTATAGAGACCTGACAGACAGTACATGTTTGTCGCAGCGACAATTCAATATCTCGATAGCGGGCTAAGTCTGCGACGTGGCGAGCAGGCGGATTATGTGGCCTAGCACCCGACTGCCACAGCAAGCAACGCACGGCGTCATATTGATCGACTGATGTTCGCCCAGTCTCCGCAGCCGCTCGCCTGTATCGCCGAGAAACGCGAAATCGCATGATTGCAGTCCGCCGTCGGCTGCAATTTCATGGAAAATCCACAATTCACCGACGATACGTCGCGCACGCTGACAGTTGTAGGCCTACACGGTTTGGTTATGTTCAGTTCAGCTGAGTAGGCTTATTTTTGTTTTACAGATCTAACTGCAGTCCTGGCTGCCACTAACTGGAGCCTATGTCACGCAATACGCTCGACAGCACAACGCCTGGTGATTTGATTCTCATCTGATCAGTAGACAATGAACGCGTCTACGGTGGAATTCGTATTTATCAACAGGGAGCATTGCACTGCAACGTATGCAGACGTGGTCAACTAGTCGTTTCGAGTGCTTAAAAGAGCTAGAGTATAGCAGACGTCGACAGCGAAGACTGACAGCTGATCTCAAAACAATTAAAGGCCATTTGAAGTCAATTATCACTGATCTCTGTTGATTGTGAGGACTCGCGGCAGTAACGATACCGCAGCGACAATAGGCTATGTTATGTTTGCAACGACAAGAACTTGATCTCGAAATCGATAACCGCGATTTTAGTCTCACTGTAGGCCTAAGTCTTGGTCTTGAGATTTTGGTCTCAGTCTTGGAGGTGTGTTTGTCTGCAGCTGATCTAGGCATGCTGTGCATCCCGTTTTAGTTTTAAACTTAAAGCAGCATACTGGCTGAACTACAAAATGAATCTACACTTTGCTTCTCCGCGTCAGTGTAATAAAATTATTGTTCACGTCTGGAATCGTCATTCTTGGTCTCGGCTGTCTCGATTCTTTGGTCTAGTTCATGGTCTTGGCCATAGACTGTGGTGACGTGGTCTCGTTCATGACGTCATCTCACTGGCAAAAACGAATGCCGAGAAACTGCTGCGGATGTGAAAGCAGTCCAGACGCCTCGGTTGCATTGTGCGCGGCGCTTCATTCCAGTCGATGCCAAGTAGGGTGGGCGGGCGAGCGACTAAGCAACACTCAGCGGAAAGAGCGGCGGCGTTCTGTTCCTACTCTTGCACGATGACGTTTCAAACGCTGTCAGACGACGTCCGCTGATCTGTGATCACACTTAGAAAGCGTTCTGTTTTTCGTTGGGTAGGTACAACTCGCGACTCACTTCTGGTCTGCCTGTCACTATAATTGCCCGACACTCACTGCGTGTAGGCCTAGACACGGAGCCACGTGGTCAGGTCGTTGCTGATGTTTCAGGCCGCATCCAGACAGTCTTGAGGCAAGAAGGTAAAGCTTATGATGGAACAAATCCATGAGCAGTTCTGCTGGTCTGAGTCTTAAAATGAACAAGTAATACTTTCGCTCATAAACCCATTGACGCTCAAGGCTCAGTAGGCCCTACTGCCCGAGGGTGTCATGCAAACAAAAACGCACAAAAACCATGTGACTTTGACCTTTGACTTTGATATTACTAGTCGTTTAGAGGTTGTCAAGATACATGTTCGTGCAAAATTTCATTAAGCTACGTGCAACGGTTCCTGACTTATCGTGTTGATAATGTTGGCGAAGACGCCGATTTCAATACCGCCGTCGCTTCCGCAGGAAATAAAAAATTCGAAGTTGATGTAAACATTGATTCTATGACTTGTTTGCAACCTGCGCTATTTACAAATATAGTCGCTCCTATACGAGCGTATGCTGCCCTGTGATATTCTCAGTGTAGGCCTACCGATACTAGACTTCTGTTAGCTATTTTCACCAGATGAAAAAGGTCATATTTTACCGGTGTCTGTACGACTATCTGTCCTCAGAATAGGTCAGACTAGTCAAAAATCTTTGAACAGACTTTGATAAACTTTTGCATTTATGTTTATGTTTTGAAAGGGAAAAGAAAAATAATTTGTTATCGTGGAACTCCTTTGCCTTTAGCTCTGATTTGCATCCGGTTTTGCCCCACCGTTACGTATCTACCGGTAAAATGATAGCGACACTTTGATATTGTTTTCCAGATGACAGCAGCATTATACTGCCATAAAACACATCGCGGTGGAGCTTTGTGCTTTCCGGTGCAGTGTTTTTCGTTGAATATTATATTTTTAGCGATCGCCATTTTTTTAAAATTTAGCTGTGGTAAAAGTTACACCAAAAGACCGTTTGCCATAGGTTTAATTTAGCCAACTAATGCGATCTTATGAGTTTTATTGTGCAGGACTAAACGAATACCAGAATACTCTGAAGACGACAGCGGCTCACCATTTCTAAGTCGTTGGTACGTATGCGACTGAGTGAATTAGCCTATGTGTCGCGTATGAACACTGTTTAAACTGAACGGCAACGCCTGCAAATGTTACAGCACTTATAGGCCTATGACCTGCTGTCATGCAGACGAAGTATTTCGCAGGCCTGTAAGAAATACTCAAAACAGAACTCAACGCGGCGTGGGACCTCGAGAAGAAAAGGGAAGGATGGTGCGCAAAGGGAAGAGAAAAAGGGGATGGGAGGAGAAAGAAAAGATAATGAAAAACAAGGGGGACAAAGGATAGGAAAGGAGAGTGGGAAGAAAAATGGAGCAAAAAAGTGGGGGAATCAGAGGAAGATAGCAGTGGGCAAACTCGAGCCCGATTTCGGTTCTACATTTGAGGTGATAGAAGCCCCTGCGCACAGCGTGGAGCTCTGCATTTCCGCCCCGTACTTTTAGCATACCGGTAGGCCTATCTGGTTATGCTGTTGAGACTTGACTTTTTATTTTTCGACACCAGTATATCCCTTTGCCACTTGCCACAACTGCTGACAAATGTTTGATGATAATCTAGCCACTCACACGGTAGACATGAATGATATAACGGTAACGACATCACGCACGGGTGCACTGACGCGTGTACGGACGAACGATGCATCGAAACGCAATGATGCTGCTGCAGCACCAATTCAATTCCACCGTAATGCTCAGTGGCGTAACGTGGCAGAGGCAAACGTGCCGGCCAAAGGCGCCAGCGTCCAGGACCTGACTTTCGAGACAGTAGCCTATCATAGTTTTTTTTTAATTTTTGATTAATTCGTCAACTCAGAAAATTAATAACCTACAAGAAACGTTATTTTATACCGCAATGACTTGAAGCTGACTTAATAGCCTAAGCTGTTTACAATGAGTATTAAATGGCGGGCCGGGTGGGACGCCATGCTTTTTTGCCTTTGGGCGTCGATGACGTATTTTTTCGCGCGAAAGCAGTTTAGCGCAATTCTGTCCGTCTGTCTGTCTGTCCGTCTGACACACGGGTGGATTAGTCAAAAACGGTGCAAGGTAAGATCACCAAATCTTCACCGGCGGCTGCCCGGAAGACTCTAGTTTCAGGAATCGTAAAGCTTTTCCATAAATTCAAAGAGAGTCACCCCGAACGAAAGCGCTAAATGAGAGGGGGTGGGGAAAATTTGCGATTTTTAGCCAATAAGTCGCTGTATCTCAGTAACGGTGCGAGCTAAAACCTAAGTTACTATTAATCACTAATAGGAAGTCGTACACTTGTTCTCGATTTCTACTAAATTCAATGACCTTGAATAACCTTGAACGTTAAAATAGAGAGTTTTTATTGATTTTTGGCGATTTCGGGCTGCAAGACACATTTCAAGAGCAAATTGCGCCGAAATCGATCAAGATAAACAAAAAGAAGCTGCATATAAAATTTGCAGCATTGAACGTAGATTTCGAGGGCATCAAAGAGCGGTATACCAGTAAAGTCATTATTTTATCGTTGTTGGCCAGTCTTTCGTGAAAACAGCTGTAGATAAGCATGGACAATGGACATGCTGCCTATCACAACAAACACTAGTGACGAGTTTTCTAGTATTAATATTGATGACTTTGAAAGACTATGAACTTCCAAAATAAGGGGTTTTTAATTAATTTTTGCGATCTTCGGCTGCAGCGCACACTCCAAGAATAAACTGCGACAAAATGGCTAAGATAGACTGACAGTTTGCGAACAGGCTTTCGCGCGTCTCGTGAGCATTATCTTAAATTTCTTGTTTGTTACGCTACTGGTTGTGTCAAAAACGGTACAAGAATCTGTAGACGGAATTTGGCATGTCGATGATAGTCGTGGCGATGATAGCGCTAATCGTTGAATGTTGAATGGTAAACAGATCATAACGATGATGATGATGATGATGACAATTTAACCGTGCCATGCCATTGCATCGGCGGGTTATGCTAACGTAAATCGTATGTCTGTCCGTTCGTCTTTCCGACCGGTGTGACGTTCATATAATGTGATAATATACGTTAGGCTTCAAAGTTATTACACGAATTATTACACGTAAGCCCAGTATCTCAGTTATTTATGACGCAACTTCAGCAATCTAGTGCAAGGAAACAGCTTCAAATCTAGGGTAGAACAGATATGGCGTAGTAGAAATTGAAAAATTACATTTTCAATTAATAATAAAAAATCAACTTTGGTGTAATTTAATTTCATAAGCATTTTATTCGCATACAGTAGTATATGTTATTTACATAGCGCATTCTATGTACGTTTCGTATTACGAGAATGTACTGCTTTATGTTAAGACGTCGACTGTTTGCAGAACTTCGTTTTTAGTGTTTAGCTTGTTCGCAAATAATTTCGTAAGCTGTGTTGTCACGGTTCATTAGTTTTTAGTTACAGTTTTTTTCTGTGGTCTACCTTTTAACGAATAACGACAATAGATCCTAGGCCTATCCGTAGCTTTTCCAGCAATGATTAAACCACACTAAGTTTTCACTTTTTACAATTTTTGGCTGCAGTCGTGCGTGTCATAAAGCAAACGATGGCATAGTCTAGGCCATCTAAGCGTGATTTAATTACGATACCACACTGTCTGGCGTGGTATAGACTCGCACTGCGTGCTCACTTAACCACTTAACCACATTAGCAATGCGGCATCTAGTAAATACTTTATGCCAAGGTGATATACCGGCTGGTCTGTTGCACCTTAGTTACGCAGCAATATAGATTAGTAATGTAATAAGCATCAAATTCACTATAAAATCCCATTTTATGGCGCTTTATGTGCCCATTATGGGTTAATTTTGTTCGCATGCTAATCACCGTAAAACTGCTGTAAAATATAAGTAAAAACTCGAGTTCGGTAAATAGACCGATATGCTTGAGACAGAAAGTAGCCATGAGCATAAGATGTGGTCTATTGGTCCGTATTATTGTAGATTTATGGTCGTCCAATCATGTCGTGTTTATTGCAGTATTATTGTCATGCTGCTGCTGCGTAGCCTACATCTTTCGTGGTACTTACTACTTCTCTTAATATTGCATGAGTCTGTCTGCGTCATATATTTACTGCGCCCGTCCATGCACTATGCAGCCAGTTGTCGTCGGCTGGTAACTACGTGTAATTGAATTGGCGCGGGCGTGCATCTTGACGGCAGTTTCATGATGCGTCGCCGCTACTGAGGACTACAGCAGGCCTGTAGGTCGTCTTGACCGTGGCCTTGGTCAGTCGCTGATGAATGTCGTCGTACGGTAGTCGTATTCTGGTTGGCTGTAACGTACTACGTCGGTCGTACGTCCCCAGGCTACAGTATAACTCCCAGCTGCCGACAGTCAGCTGCTTCCCGTTGCCGGCGTCCGACGTTTGCATTCTTTCAACCTACCGACAGACCGACCGGCCTGTTGTCGGCTCCATCGATGTAAAAAAACGTTTATATACGTTGATTAAAAAACTTTAGTTTTTATTTGTTCAACATCTTGCTTAATGTCTAATGCTGTAGGTGCAATATAGCTGGAACTAGAGAGAGAAAGTGAAAAAGAAACCTTTATTCAGTGTCAATTCAACCGTATGTACATAAAACCAAGTATCACGTGACTAACTAGGTGAACTTTTACAGAACCGAAATCTATGGCCTATTAATTCGTTTCTGTGTTTTTAAAAGTTCTTCTCGAAGTTTTGATAAAGTTTTCAATAAACGTTTATTTAAGTTAAAAAAAATTAGAAAAAAAATAATAAAATCGTTGTCAAAATAAAGACGTTAAAACGTAAAAAAAATCACAAAAATTAAATGAAGTAAAAACCAAAGAAGAGGATGCGATTCGTGGATTTGCGTGATATTTATTATTTGCTTTTGTTTAAGTTTTGTCGTACATGTAGACGCCGCTTTACTCGTTGTTTTTTTTGCGGTCCGCCCAACTGCAATTCAACTGCAATTAAATAACTTTAAAAATCGCCATAGATTTGATTTCAGTTGATCTTACTGTATTGCAGGCTTCTTTGCAGTCCACATCAGTGCAATAAGATGCAATACAAGTCTACCAGTTTTCTGCAAATTGCTTTTTTTGCTTTTCTCTTGTGCAGCTGTATTGAAGGGCTTCGCGCAGATGTAACGTACCAGGTATCTGCATTGCACCAGTCCATCGTTGGCGTGATGTCTCCAGATGGATCTATTGAGAACTTTTGCAACTAATGCGGACTGTCGCCTCATGCCATGACTCGGATATGACTCGGATTAGTTGTTCAGTTCTCTTTTTTTATCGAATTTACGTAATTTAATCAATGTGATTAATTCACTAGTCTGCTTGGAATGACGGTCTGGTAACGGATCTAACATTGCGAGATCGGCACACCTCTCTGAGCGTATGACACGTGCTGTGATAGTGACGCAGTTGCGGCGTGGCGTGTCTGCAAGATCTACGAGCATCGGCACCGCGGTGCGATGAATTCGTAATGTTCGCTCGCTCGTCGTGGCTTTTCTACTCGATAGGCTCGGCTAAGTGCTCGTCCGTCGCCCGACCACCCATCGAGAGACGAAGGATTATCGTTTACAACTTTTAAAGCTGTGCGTTTAACCTTCCTAGAACCGCACCTGCGACTCACGCCGCGCGTGTCTGATCTAAACTCCACTCGATTCTATTTGTTGTATGGCTTATTGTGTGACATGTTGTATATTGTACAACATGCTGTACAACTAAATTCCACAACAAATCACATTAGTGGAGTTTGGGCCTAACGCAATAATAAGATCGGCGAGCTGGTTTAAAAATAAATTTACGAGCCACCAGTGCGTCCATGTAATTCCATAGGCCCATAGTCAAGTTTTTTTCGGAAATGGACTAAGTGTCCCTCTGTAAGAATGGCCAAACAGCTTTCAACACCGTTCTCAACTTTCAAACTAATGCGCCAAACCGTTATTTAGACTGATGGAGACTCCCAACTGAGCGAAAATGTAAGACTGAAGGGTTTTCCGGGGTGCATTTTCTTTCAAAGGGCTGTCCTTAAAAACCGGCAAAAGCAGGTCTAAAATAAAACCCTTTCCAACTAATATCATGCTTAAACAGAGCTAAACAAAAAATAATGATTTGGCACGTAGACCTATGTTTGTACATCATCATTTTCCGTGTAAACTGACGCTATTTATTGCAGTGAGTCGTTCAGTGCAGCACAGAATGCCCAGTAGCCTACTCCACTATGCTTCAGCTTTAGGAATGGCCACGGGTTACGTGGATAACTGCGTTTTGATGTAGTGCAGTAGTTGTAACACGTAGGCTTCCCGTAGTCCAATGGTGTTCGACAAAGGATGCTTCTATGGCTTCTATGGTGTAGGTGTTGATACATTGTTGACTGGATTACTGTAACGCCGAGGCGACAGTCAAACGAAACGGCTATAAAATCCATTAGCATGCGCCCATACATTGGATTTCGCAACGGGGCTTTTCTTTTACGTCTTTGCCTTTTGCTGTTTTACTGCGTTTTTCCGTTTTGAATGAATTCGCGGGAGTTGGTACAGCGACTTATTGGCTAAAAATTGCAATTTTTCTACTTTTCTCTCATTTAGTGCTTTCGTTCGGGGTGACCCCCTTCGAATTTATGGAAAAGCTTTACGGTTCTTGAAATTAGAGTCTTCCGGGCAACCGACGGTAAAAATTTGGTGATTCTAGCTTGCATCGCTTTTTACTGATCCACCCGTGTGACAGACAGACGGACAGACATAATTGCGATGGCTAAGACGCGCTAAAGCAGTAGCTGTTTTCACGCGTAAAAATTACTTTTCCCTTAACAGCTTGTAGGATGAGCTACCACTTCTAACTAGTATTTCCAATCCGAGTGGAAAACGTCAGGTTCAAACAAAATGACTTAAGTTGAAATTAAATCAGAGTTAAATACAATTTAAACCGTTAGAATAAATGTTTCAAGTGTTTTTCGTTGACATTTTTTTGAAACACAGTTCAGTGAGCAGGAACTTTTTTAGCGGGACCATATGGACTGCGCAGCTCCAAACGTGATTTGGTGCATTCTGAGGTAAAAAAATAACGCATTGCACGGTATAAAACGTGCACGCAGAAAATTATTTCCTTAAAAAACTGTAAAAAAGACGAGCATAACCTTGCTGACCTTTGTGTTATACTAGGCTATATTTTGTTGTAATGAAAAGTATGTTCAAACGCTTTTACTGCATGCCCCACTGATACAGTCAGTATGCAGTGAACTTGAATAATTATGCGACAGTTTTGCGGCCACGATCACGCATATTCCTCCCCACTGACTTCCAGTAGGCGTGTTCGTCAGCGAGACTGTTGTCAAGTCTGCAGGAAATGTACCAATGCATATACTTACAGGAGTTTTGCATTCCAGTCCCATGTTGCCCACAGTCTGTTACGACCGGCGCCATCTTCGTATTCAGTGTCCAACAGTGCAACCACACGATACAGCTGACTGTGTGAGCCGAGATTTGCTTTGTATGTTCGCATTGTACAGCAGTCTCTCGTACATCATCACAATATTTCAGCCAAATACTGAACACTTCCATACGAAGTATTAAAAACTACTGTTTTCCAAACGATGACGGTTGACGTGGCTACTAAATACACGCAGCCTAGTGGCTCAGAGCCTCAGACTTTATGCAGGACATCCAGAAATGCGTGTGCAGTGCAGAACAATGACAAAGCAACAAAATTTGCCCAAGTTGTCGATGGATGCATTGGTGAGGCTGCTATTGCAGAAAAGTGGCGACAGCATTTTAATCAGCTGTACAACACAACGTCAGATAATGCCTCAAAAGTGTGCTTTCAAAATCGTATTAGTAATGGTTTGTTGGATGCTGAGATGCCAGTAATGACTGTCTGTGATGTTGTGACTGCCTGTCGTAAACAAAAGTGTGGTAAGGCCCCAGGGCCAGATGGTATTACTACTGAGGCCATAGTGTATGGAAGTCATCGTTTGCATGTGCATTAGTGTGTTTTGTTTAATTTGTTTGTCAAATTTAGTCATCTTCCATCAGCTTTCATGCAGTCAGTTATGGTACCTCTGGTAAAAAACAAATGTGGGGATCTGTCAGATCTCAATAACTACAGGGCTATTGCTCTTTCTTCGGCACTGTCAAAGGTTTTTGAATGTGTTATTGCTGGGTTTTTGACCACTGACTCCGAAGTGGATTGTTTTCAGTTTGGGTTTAAGGCAGGTCACTCAACCAGCCTATGTACAAGTGTTTTAAAGGATACCGTTGGCTATTATACTAGTCAGGGCAGCCATGTTTTTGCATGTTTCATTGATTTCAACAAAGCCTTTGACTCTGTGAACTATTGGAAATTATTCCATAAACTATTGGATGATGGTGTTAACTATTTCATAGTTAATCTGTTAGCTTACTGGCACAGCAGTCAGTCTGCAGTGGTACGATGGCAGAATACTATGTCATCTAAGTTTTACATTAGTAATGGTGTGAGATAAGGGGGTGTCTTGTCACCTTACCTTTTTACGAGATATATCAGAGAACTGCTTTCTAACATTGTTCAGACTGGCGTTGGTTATACAATATACAATACAATGGAAAATTTGCACTCAAAAACTGACAAACACACTGTCAGTTTAATTTAGCACATAAACTAAACTAAAAAAAACTTAAATGTTTAAAAGAAAAATGAAATGAGAGATACTGAGAATAGAAATAGTCCTAAATGTAAAACTGACAAAAATTCGAAAAAAATGAATGAAGTAAAGAC